>PDWI01008094.1_pt1 | contig 12484 bp, 13 predicted proteins | sample 1430891 | NCBI WGS metagenome assembly PDWI01 (sample SAMN01162508, study PRJNA174530) | Oral metagenome, whole genome shotgun sequencing project. | biome: Marine environment; feature: Marine mammal; material: Swab sample of the gingival sulcus; isolation source: swab sample of gingival sulcus... | reverse complement strand
ATCTAAATCAGTTGAAGATATCATAGTACAAATTCAAAAGATAAATGAAATTGCAACTTCAAATGCTAGAAGTGTTGAAGAAGTAGCAAGTGCAAGTGAGCATTTAAGCAAGATGACAAATCAATTAGATCATGAACTAGGGAGGTTTAGGGTTTGAGGTGAATAGGGGGGGTAATGGGTAAATAAATTTATAAATTTTATATAATGTTATAGGTTGATTTGGTATAATTATAAAAATTTAAAAAGATGAGTTTATGGATATAAAATATAAAGCTATGGGGGATTATCAAACAAATTGTTATGTATTGAGTCTTAATGATAGTGAGTTGATAGTTGATCCTGGTGTTGATGCTTTTTCGTGGGTTAAGCAGAATGTAAGAAATCCTATTGCCATTTTAAATACTCATGGTCATTTTGATCATATTTGGTCAAATCAAGCTTTAAAAGAGTATTTTCACATTCCCATTTATTGTCCTGTTGATGATGCTTTTATGCTTAGCATACAACAATTTGGAGTAAATTTTCCTACAAGTAAAGCTGATGAAATTGTTAAGCGAGATAAGTTGGTTGAGATAGGTGATTTTAAAGTAAAATTTTGGCACTTTGCTGGTCATACTCCTGGTTGTAGTGCTTTGCAGATTGAGGATTGTATGTTTAGTGGAGATTTTTTGTTCAAAAGAAGTATAGGGAGGGTTGATTTTCCTTATTCAAATCCTCAAGATATGAAAAAAAGCATACAAAAAGTTTTGCAATTTAAAGAAGATTTAAAACTATATCCTGGACATGGGGAATGTTCCACTCTTTTTGAGGAGCAAAAGCATCTTCTTGTGTGGTATGATTATTTATAGGTATAGTATCAATATTTTCTTTTTACATTTTTAATTTTAGTTTTAAAAATATGTTTTTCTAATACGACTACTTGAAAAATACCTTGAAATATTTTAATATCATTTATCTTACCTATGACATTTACTTCTCTTTTTCGTAAATCTTCAAATTTAACTCTAGCTTCAAATTCGATATGATCACCTACTTTAGCAGGTGCTAAAAAGTTAGTTTTACAACCAATGATAACACTATTTTCAGAATTTATAGCAATAGCAGCCGCATAACTAGCTGATGAAAATATAAATCCACTATGGACTAAACCTAGCTCATCAACAACCATTTCATTTATTGTCAAAAGACTTACTTTCGAATAATTTTCTTCTAATGCAGTAATTGAGCCACAAAAAGTACTATTTACTCTTTTGTGAGTCTTTAAAAGATTGTGAAACGAATTATCGTCTATGGCAATATGCGAATCGTTTTCTTCTAGCGTCGAGCTAAAATCTTCTTCTTTAGCTTCATTTTCGTCAGCCATGTTTTTCCTTTATTTTTTCAATTTTACATAGACTCGTTTTGGGGCTTCATAGCCCTCAATAGTCAAATTTTCATCATTTGGATCTAAAAAATCTTCCAAGCTTTGTGTGTCTATCCAAGCAGTTTTTCTTTGCTCATGAATACTTGTCTTACTTTTTGCAATCACTTCAAAGTCTTTAAAATTTGCCTTTTCGCACCAATTTTGTAAAGCTTTGATGGTGGGTATAAAATGGACATTTGAAATCTTAGAGTATGTCTTTTTTGGGCTCAAAACCATCTCTGTATCGCCACTTATGTAAAAAGTATCCAAAAAAAGCTCTCCATTTTCATGAAGACTTTGTTGTAAATTTTTTAAACTTTGTATTGGATTGTGCCTGTGATAAAGCACTCCTAAACAAAATAAAATATCAAATTTTTTTTCATAAAAATTTACATGTTCTATACCTAAAAGCTCGTAAATGATGGGTGTTTTTGCATAAAAATTAATAAAATCAAATTGGCATTTAAAAAGCACAGATGGATCAAAGCCGATTAGTGTTTTTGGTTTTTGTTTTAGCATTCTAAAAAGATAATACCCATTATTGCATCCAATATCGCCAACAACTTTGTCATGCAAATTAAAATACGGCTCAAGTAGGTTGTATTTTTTAAAGCTTTGCCATTCGCTATCTATGAAAATATCAAAAATATCATATGGACCTTTTCTCCATGATTTTAAGCCTAAAGCCAAGTTTTTTATGTATTGTCTGTTTTCATGAGTAATATCAGATTTTAGACTTACGATATCGCCACACTCAAAAGTAATATTATCAATTTTTGGAAGATTTTGTATCTTTTGTGCGAGCGGTTTTATGTTTTTCCACCCATACCAAGCTTCTCTTTGTTTACGAATTAGATCTAAGTTCATCTATTTTATTTCGATCAAATTTTTATCGCATTTTTTATGATAAATGCCCATAGAATCATAGTATTCTCGACAATCATTATAATATTTTGTTGATACTCCTCTATCATTTAAGTATAAACAACCAGTAAAATTTAAAACGATAAATATAGTGATTAATAATGTTTTCATGAAAATAATACTACCATAATAAGACTAAAATATGACTAAAGGAAAAAAATGTACGAAAAAACTATGGAAAATTTTAGAAAAATTGCTTCAATTCCACATTGCAGTTTCGAAACTAGCGAGTTAAAAGATTATTTAATTACTTATGCAAAAGAGTGTGGATTTAACACACAAACAGATAAAGTTGGCAATGTTTTATGTCAAAAAGGAGAACCAAAAGTATGTTTGCAAAGCCATTATGATATGGTTTGTATGGGCGTTGCACCAAAGTTGGAGCTTTTTGAAGAAGATGGTTGGCTAAGAGCTAAAAATTCGTCACTAGGAGCTGATAATGGCATGGGAATGGCCATCATGATGACACTCATGAAAGAGTGTGAAAACTTAGAGTGTCTTTTTACAAATGATGAAGAAGTAGGACTTTTAGGTGCTGATGGCTTAGAACTTGACATAAAAAGCACAAATTTGCTAAATCTTGATAGTGAAGAAGAAGACGAGGTGATTATTGGTTGTGCTGGTGGAATTGATATAATAGCAAATATAGATATGCTAACAAAGAAGCTTAATGAAAAATTAGATCTTTATGAGATAAGTGTAAATGGGCTTGATGGAGGTCATTCAGGTGTGGATATAGCTAAAAATGTGCCAAATGCTATTAAAGTTTTGGCTTTAGAATTGGTTAAGAATGATTGTTTATTGGTGAGTATAAACGGCGGGGAAAGGATAAACTCTATTCCTCAAAACGCTTATGCGAAAGTATTGTGTGCCAAAAAACCAAGTTCAAACAATGCTCATGTGAATATAAAATCGTTAAATGAAAAAAGCGATGAATATTTGCAAAATTCATCTAGTATTTTGCACTCGATAAATGCTTTTTCGCAAGGTGTTAGGGAGTATAATGAAGAGTTAGGAATGCCAAATTTAAGTATAAATCTCTCAACAATAAAAGAGTTAGATGACAATATAAGATTTGAGCTATTTGCACGAAGTATGAGTGATGATGGTTTAGAACAGATACAAAGTGAGACTAAGTCATTATTTGATGGATTTGGTTTTAAGGTTAGTTTTGAAAATTACGCTCCATCATGGAAACCAGTTAAGACTGATTTTGCCTTAAAAGTAAAAAGCATTAGCGAAAAATATATTAAAAATGTAAAACTCCAAGGCATACATGCAGGACTTGAATGTGGAACTATTGTCAAAAAACAACCACATATTACAGGTGTTTGTTCTATAGGTCCTACCATTTGCTTTCCGCATTCTGAAAGAGAAAAATGTTTGCTAAGTTCCGTAAAAAAGATAGCAAATATAGTAAAAGAGGTCGTTAGCGAGGTTTCATGATATTAAGTGTAATAAAAGTTTGCTTTTATTATGGTATAATTTTCATTGAAAATACAAATTTGTATTTTCAATGAAATATTGGGTTATTTGTAGTTTTTAATAGCTTTTTCAAGCATAGCAGTAGCGGCTTCTTTATCAGCGAAATCTTTTACTTTTACCCATTTATTTGGCTCAAGCATTTTGTAAGTCTCAAAAAAGTTTTTAATCTTATCTAATTTTGCTTTTGGCATATCTTTTATGTCTTTTATATTATCATAAGTTGGGTCTATCTTACTGACAGGAAGTGCTAGAAGTTTTTCGTCCATTCCTGCTTCATCTTCCATGATTAAAATACCAATCAAACGACACTTAATTACACTACCTGCTTGAAGAGGTGCATCGTTTAGCACTAAAATATCAGCAGGATCTCCGTCGTCTGCTAGTGTATTTGGTACAAAGCCATAATTTGCTGGATAATACATTGCTGAATACAGCATTCTGTCAACTACTACAGCACCGCTATGCTTGTCTATTTCATATTTTACATTTGAGCCATTTGGAATTTCAATCAATGCATTAATGGCATCTGGATTTTCTCCAACTTTTATTTTACTTATATCCATTTTATGTCCTTTTTATTGTGAATTTTCTTGTATGAAAGTTTCCATTTCACCTACAATTTCTTCTATACTTCTCTCACCATTTATATTTTTAAGTAGATTTTTTTTGCTATAAAAATCTTGAATATCTTTTAATGGTTCAGTATAAACTTTCATTCTGTTTTTAAATACTTGTTCGTTATCATCAGCCCCACGACTTCTGCCTAAAACTCTATTTAGTGCTACTTCTTCGCTAACTTCAACTTCTATTACGCTTATAAGCTTTACATCGCTAGTATTTTTTAGCTGATTATCAAGCTCAATCATTTGCTCATTACTTCTAGGATAGCCGTCTATTAGTATCACATCTTTTGGACTATTTTTAATAGCATTCATGATGGTTTCAACCACAATCTCAAGTGGTACGAGATTGCCTTTACTTACAAAACTATCGATCAATTTACCTTGCTCACTTCCTTTTGCTACTTCATCTCTTAAAAGTTCTCCTGTTGAGTAGTGTGCGATAGTATCGCTATTATTTTGAGCAATCAAACTTGCATCAGTTGTTTTTCCGCTTCCAGGAGCACCGATTATTAAAAAAAGTTTTTTCATCTATTTTGTCCTTATTTTTTTGTTTCTCTCAATCTTATTCCAACTTCACGGAGTTGCTCTAAACTAACACTTGCTGGTGCTTGAGTTAGTGGGCAAGTTGCTCGTTGTGTTTTTGGAAAGGCTATAACATCACGAATGCTTTTTGATTTTGTAAGCAACATGATAAGTCTATCTAATCCAAGTGCTATTCCTCCATGTGGTGGAGCACCTAACTCAAGGGCTTCAAGTAAAAATCCAAATTTCTCTTCTGCTTCTTCATCTGTGATATTAAGTAGTTTGAAAACTTGTTGCTGGATCTGTTTTTTGTGAATTCTTATGCTTCCACCTCCAAGCTCAACGCCGTTTAAAACAATATCATATGCAATGCTTTCCATTTCTTCTAAAGGTACACTTAAATCTTTTGGCATAGTGAAAGGGTGATGCATGGCTTTTAGTTTTCCCTCTTCAACTTCAAACATTTCAAAATCCACAACCCAAACAAATCTAAATTCGTCTTTAGGAATTATGTCCATTTGCTCTGCTAAGTAAATTCTAAATCTTCCCATATAATCAAGCACGACTGATTTTTTACCAGCTCCAAAAAATACAACATCGCCTACTTTTACATCACATCTTCTAATAATCTCATCTAAGTCTTCTGGCGAGAAAAATTTTATAAGTGGACCTTTTAGACCATCTTCTTTCATTTGAAAAAATGCTAAACCATTTGCTCCAAATTTTCTCACATAATCCTCAAATCCTTTCATTTGTCTTTTTGAAAAGATATTGTCTCCATTTGGAACTTTTAGTGCTTTTACACGATTTTTTTTAGTATCACTTGCTATTGAAGAAAAAATCTCGTTACTACTTTTTGCAAAAATATCAGCTACATCGACCATTTCAAGACCATATCTAAGATCTGGTTTATCGCTTCCATAAGTCTCTGTGGCATGTTTGTAAGTCATTTTCTCAAATGGCGGATTTATGTCATATCCACAAACTTTGAAGATATTTTTAAGCATTTTTTCAGTTACTTTCATGATATCTTCTTGTTCGCAAAAGCTCATCTCTACATCGATTTGGGTAAATTCAGGCTGTCTGTCTGCTCGTAAATCTTCATCTCTAAAACATTTTGCGATTTGAAAATATCTGTCAAATCCACTACACATTAAAAGTTGTTTGAAAAGTTGTGGGCTTTGAGGAAGTGCGTAAAATTCGCCATTGTGAACCCTGCTAGGCACTAAATAATCCCTCGCACCTTCTGGAGTAGCTTTTGTTAAAATAGGAGTTTCGACCTCTAAAAATCCTAATTCATCTAATGTATTTCTAACTGCAACTGTAACTTTGCTTCTTAATTTAAAAGTTTCATAAGCTTTTGGAGTTCTTAAGTCTAAATAGCGATATTTAAGTCGTATTTCTTCATTGACATTTTCATCATTTATTACAAATGGTAATGCACGAGAGCTATTTTCTATTATTAATCTGTCGATAACTATCTCAATCTTTCCTGTTTTAAGTTTAGGGTTTTCAAGACCTTCGCCTCTTAACCTTACTTTTCCATGTGCTTTTAAGACAAATTCATCCCTAATCGATGATGCTAACTCATGAGACACTTTATCATGCTCAGGGTCGCAAACTAGTTGCAAAAGTCCAGTTTTATCTCTTAAATCTATAAAGATGATACCACCATGATCACGGTAAGAATTTGCCCATCCGCAAACTTCAACCTCAAGTCCTACATCTTTTTCGTCTAAATCAGTACAATAATGACTTCTCAATTTTTTTCCTTATTTAAAGTATTTAACCCAACATTTTAGCAAAATTATTCTTTTATGGATTTGAAATTAAAGCAATTTTTGATATTAATTCATGAAGTATTTTAAAAATAAGTAAAAATTCTTAAATTTAAGAATTTTTATGTAAAAATAGATAATTTTAGATATAAATAAGTAAAAATTATTAAATAAGAGTTCTTACTATCAAACTTTGCGGAAGATTGAATTTTTTAACCAATCTTTCTTCTTCATTTCTCATCTCTCCATTATCATTTTCATGGTCATATCCGCTTAGATGCAAAAAGCCATGAATAAATAAAAGTGAAATTTCATCCTCTAAAGAGTGTTTTAGCTCATCGCTTACTTTTTTGGCAAAATCTATGCTAATAATAATGCTTCCAAGAGGAGTATTTGGTATATTTTGCAAAGGAAAACTAAGTACATCTGTGGCATAGTTTTTTTGTCTAAATTCAAAATTTATCTGTTGAATGGTTTTATTATCAACAAGTAGTAGTTCAATATCTTTATCGCTTAATGTTTGATATAAATTTTGTATAAATTTTGTATCTATGTGTTGATTAGTTTGATTGTCGATATAAAGCATTAAAAAAGGCTCGGATATCGTTTATTTTGACCTATACTTAGGGCTTGTAGTATTTTTTCTTTGTCTCCTAAAATGAGAGCATAACGAAAATTATAGGCATGAAGTTCTTTTAGATTTTGCTCATGTTTGTATAAAAAATTTACTTCAAGTTTGGATTTGGATTTGATTGGTTTGCAAGTTAAAAGAGTGTTTGGGGCCAATATTTTAAAAAGCCTTTTAGCCTCAAATTCAAATAAATCTTGATCGTATTCGACGATTAAAGCTCGTCTTGTATCCCCAAAATTTCGAGGAGATATGCTTGTGTCAACAAAAATTGGATCAAAATTTAAAATTGGCTTGAAATTTTGCAGATCAAATTCGATATTGTATTTATGTAAAAAAGATAATATTCCACATAAAGATGGTATAAAAATAGGTGAAATTGGTATTTTATTGTAGTATCTATTTTCAAAAATAAAAGAGCTTTCAAAGATTGAGCCATTTTTTTGAACTGCTGTGTTTCTTTGTGTAAAAATGCACTCATGAACGGGTGCAATTTTTTGTAGATACAAATCATCAGAGCAAAAGATAAAAGTATCATCTTTTGCTTTCATGATTTGATTAAATGCTTTTAGTGTGGATTTTTTTAATATGATAGCATTTTTTGGTAAGCTCATGCTATTTAAGATATTTTCTTGAAGAAAAGAAACATAAACAAAAATGAGCTTTTTGTAGCTACTTTCAAATCTCATGAGACGAAAAAGTGCCATATTGATATTTTGCACCTTAATCCAAGCTATCTCTTTATCTAAAATATTTAATTCCTCATCACAAAGTATTCCATAGGCCCCATTTTCTATGGCTGTTTGAAGTGCGGAGTCGGATTTGTCAAATGCTATAAATAGATCTCCTCTTTGTATTTTATCGGCATCAAAGCAAAAATTTTCAAAAGAGCTAATAGAGGGTTTTACTAAAAATTCCCCTCTAGTTAGTCCTAAAAGATTGTCAAATGTCATTTGATTTTAGCACCATTTTGCATATGTGTTTTAGGTTGTATCAAGCTTACGCTATTGCCAATTTCTGCACTAAGTATCATGCCTTCACTGATAAGTCCCATGATTTTGGCTGGTTTTAGATTTGTAACGACGCATACTTGAGTATTTATTAGCTCTTCTGGTGTGTAAAACTCTTTTATGCCAGAGAGTATTTGTCGCGGTTTTTTTTCTCCTAAATCTACTTGAAATTTAATAAGCTTACTACTTTTTGGTACTGCTTTTGCTTCTATTATGGTGCCTACCTTAATGTTTGATTCGAAAAATTTATCTATGGTTATGAGATTTTGTTCTTCTTGTGGTTTGATTTCTTGTAAAAGTTCTGTTTCTATTCGTGGAAATAGAGGTTGTGTTTTTTGTATAGTAAAATCATCTAAAAGCTGATCGTTTTTGATAAAGTTTTCATAACTTTTAGTATTTATTTTAAAGCCTAGACTTGTTGCTACTTTTTCGCAAGTTTTCGGCATAATTGGACTTAATAAAATGCTAACACGGGCTAAAAGATTTGCTACAAGTCCAACAACAGCTAAGGCTTCATCTTTTTTTTCTTGCTTTATTTTTAGCCAAGGTTCATGAAGTGTGATGCTTCCATTTGCTAAGCTTAAAACTTTCCAAAGCTCTTCAAGATAGCGATTTGTTTGCATATCAGTTAGTAAATTTTCGATATCATTTAAGATATTTTTTGCCTCATCTAGCTCTTTTTTGTGGTATTTTTCGACATTGCATGAAGTGATTTTAAAATTGCTATATTTTCCGCTCATGCCAATAATTCTATTTAATAAATTTCCAAATTCATTTCCTAAATCCGCGTTGATTCTGTCTATCAAAGCTTTTTGACTAAAATCGCCATCTTGACCAAAAGGCACTTCACGAAGCATGAAATATCTAAAATTTTCTAGCCCATAAGCGTCTGCTACCTCTTTGGGATCGATGACATTTCCTAGAGATTTGCTCATTTTAGCACCATCTCTAGTCCACCAACCATGAGATGCTATGTGTTTTGGTAAAGGAAGATTTAAACTCATCAAAAATGCAGGCCAGTAGATGGCATGAAAACGCAAAATATCTTTTCCTACCAAATGAAATGAAGCAGGATAAAAGCTCATATTTTCTTCATCTTTTCCAAAGCCAAGTCCTGTTAGATAGTTTAAAAGTGCATCTAGCCAAACATACATGACATGCTTTTCGTCATTTGCACACTCGGGAAGTTTTACTCCCCAATCAAAACTAGTTCTTGTGATCGATAGATCATTTAATCCTTGTTTTATGAAGCTAATTACTTCATTTTGTTTGCCTTTTGGAATGACGCTTTTTTCATTTTGGGTGTGAAATTTTAACAGCTCATCTTCGTATTTACTAAGTCTAAAAAAATAACTCTCTTCTTTTACTATTCTTGTTTTTTTACCGCAATCAGGACAACCGCATTCGTCTATTAATTGATTTTTTGTAAAAAAACTTTCACAGCTTACACAATAGTTTCCTTCATAATGCCCTTTGTAGATATCTCCGTTTTTTAGCATGATTTCAAATGCTTTTTGTACGCCTATTTTATGATATTCATCAGTTGTTCTTATAAATTTATCATAACTTATGTCAAATTCATCCCAAAGATTTTTAAATTTTGCACTTATCTCATCAGCGTATTGTTTTGGGCTTTTGTTTTTTGATTTTGCGGCTTCTTGTATCTTTTGCCCGTGTTCATCTGTGCCTGTTAAAAAAAAGCACTCATGACCTATCAAACGATAGTATCTAGCTATGGTATCGGCTATAATAGTTGTGTAAGCATGACCTATATGAGGTACATCATTTACATAATAAATTGGTGTTGTAATGTATTGTTTCATTGTTATCCTTTTTAAAATTCAAATCCGCCCCCAGTCCCTTTTGACATGCTGTCATACACAGCTTTTACATATTTTTCTCTTGTGTCGCAACCTATGACTTGTTTGCACGATAGACATGAGGATTTTTCATGTTTTTCTTGACAATTTTGCAAATCTTTTGTGGATTGTTCTAGTTGCTCTTCAAATTTGTCTTTTATCTCATTCATAAGTTTTTTTTACTCTTTTTATCTCTTGTGTTGAGCCAAAAAAACATGGCGTTGTGTCATGAGTATGAGTTGCGTTAAGCAAAAGCAAGTTTTTTTGCCCATCTATCGCATCTCCACCAGCTTTCATGAAGACATAAGCGAAAGGAAAAACTTCAAAAACCATTCGTAATTTTCCTTTTTCATTATCACTAGTAGCAGGATATGAGAAAAGTCCGCCACCTTTTAGCAAAATTTGGTGTAAATCAGGAACCATACCACCTGAATACCTAAGCCTATATCCATCGTTAAAAATATCATCTATCATCTGCTTATGTTTTACTTCCCAATTTTTTTGAGTTCCTCCAGGAGCGTTATGTTTGCCTTTGGCATTTAGCTTTATATCTTTTATAAATTTAAACTCATTTTTAGCATCTAGTCTATAAAGCTTTACTCTTTCATGAGCAATTACAAGTTCAACTCTAGGTCCATATACAACATAAGCTGATGCTTTTAAATTTTGTCCGTTTACCCCGCCTTCATAAATACCAAAAATAGAACCTACGCTTAAATTTACATCAACTAAGCTTGAGCCATCAAGTGGGTCATAAGCTACTATATATTTGCCGTTTTCGTTTAAATTTACGGGATTTTCTTTTTCTTCGCTGATGATTTGTTTTACACATGATAGTTTGCAAAATTCTTGTTCGATGAGTAAATCGCACTTTAAATCAAGGGCAAGTTGAGTATCACCAGTGGAGTTTGTTTGCTTTGTGTAGTGAGTCTCCTCGTAAGCAAGGGCATTTTTGATTTTTATCGAAACTTTTTTGATTGCTTGAAAAATTTCTTGCATTATTTTACCTTTTTTGAATTATTTTGTATCCATTCACAGATTGATTTTATGTCGTCTAGTTCAAATATAGCTAAATCGCTAGGCAAATCATAATCATTTATATCGATATTTTTTATGGCAATCGCCTTGCAAAAAGGCAAATAATCTAGCTTAATTTTATCTCTAAAGACTCCAATTTTTGGTAGTGGCAGAGTTTTTAGTCCTTCAACAAGTAAAAAATCAAATGGATTTAAAGCATCTATTATCTTAGTCAAATCCGTTCCGCTATTTAAAAAAAGTGTTGTTTTGGTAGGTGAAGAGACAACTACTTCGGCCCCCGTTTGAGCAAATTTCCAACTATCTTTATTTTTAGTATCAAATTCTGCTTTATTCGCTGGGTCATGTTTTAAAATGGCTATTTTAAATTTTTTGCTTAAAGCTTGTGATATTTTGACAATCATAGAAGTCTTACCGCTTCCTGATGGTCCTGTAAAACCAAGTGCTAAATATTTCATTTCTCTCCAATAAAAAAAATTTATAGATTATAGCAAAAAAAGGATAATATAATGTTAAATATGTTTTTTTATGTTTTAAACTAGATAACCTTTATGCTATAATACAAAGCAAAAAGGATTTTTCATGAAACTCCCAATAGGCATACAAACATTTAGTAAGATACGAGAAAGCAATTTACTTTACATTGATAAAACCAAAGAAGCATTAGAGCTTATAAATAATAGCCAATGCGTCTTCCTCTCTCGTCCTCGTCGTTTTGGTAAAAGCCTTTTTTTAGATACACTTAGAAATATCTTTGAAGGTAAAAAAGAATACTTTAAAGGTCTTTATATAGAAGATAGATATGATTTTTCTATAAAGTATCCTGTTATAAAGATAAGCTTTGCTGGAGAGATGAACACCAAGGAAGGCTTAAAGCAAGTTTTTGATACTATTATTAGAGAAAATACACAAGATTTAAATATAAAATGCGATAAAGACTTAGACCCGCCAAGCTGTTTAGCATATCTTATAAAACAAGCCCATGAAAAGTATAATCAAAAAGTAGTAGTCTTAGTTGATGAATACGATAAACCCATACTAGACAATATTACTAACCCAAAGATGAGAGAATACGCAAAAAATCAACTCAAAGGCTTTTATGAGATTTTAAAAAAATCAGATGAATATCTAAGATTTGTATTTTTAACAGGAGTAAGTCGTTTTTCAAGAGTATCAATCTTTTCAGGATTAAATAATATTCAAGATATAAGCTTAAAT
>PDWI01008093.1_pt1 | contig 12487 bp, 10 predicted proteins | sample 1430891 | NCBI WGS metagenome assembly PDWI01 (sample SAMN01162508, study PRJNA174530) | Oral metagenome, whole genome shotgun sequencing project. | biome: Marine environment; feature: Marine mammal; material: Swab sample of the gingival sulcus; isolation source: swab sample of gingival sulcus... | reverse complement strand
TGCCTCGATGGCCGCATTTAGAGCGAGTAGGTTTGTTTGGTCGGCTATATCGTTGATGACTGTTAGGACTTCTTTGACTTGTTCTGCGTCGCTACTTAGGTTAGAGATGTTTTCAGCTAGTTGCATTTCGGTAGCAGAACTTTCGTGTATCTTATCGGTAAAATTAACTATAAAGTCACTGATGCCATGCAAGGTAGTACTAGCTTCTTTCATATCTTCTTTTGCTCTTTTGGCCTCTTCGATGGAGTCTTTCATCTCTGCTTTGATGGCATTTGCCTGGTCAGAACTCTTAGCTATGGTCATGGAGCTTTCTTCTACTCTTTTGCCTGTATCTAAAGAGGTTACGGAAAGGTCTTGAGCTATGGAAGAGTTTTCTTTAGAAAGTCTTTTGGATTCGTTTATGAGTACTCTAACTTTTTCGATAAAGTCGTTGATAGCTTGGCTAGTCTGCCCTATCTCGTCGGAGCCTTTTATGTTTATCTTTTTGGTTAGATCCCCTTTGCCACTTGAAAGCTCCCTAGCTTTTTCTATAAGGGTATTTAGGCGAGTTACTATGCTTACTTTGGTATAGAACAAACTTATAATGATAAAAAGAAGAGTTAAGCCTAAAGAAGTGAATACAAAACTAGTTGTATTTTGTGATGTTTTCTTGCCTATTTTGTTTTTTACTTGCGATAAACTCTTGTCTATGTTATCTAGGTAAACTCCTGTGCCCATCATGAGATTGAGCGGTTTAAAAAGCATAGCATAGCCTAGTTTTGGGGTTATAACTCTGTTTTTTCCTTTCGGCCAGTCAAAGATAACATAGCCACCACCATTTTTAGCAGCTTTGATGAGGTCTTTGATCATATAAACCCCATTTTTATCTTTAGCACCTATGAGGTTTTTGCCCTCAAGATGTGGACTCATAGCGTTAAAAGTTAGAGTTCCGTCAAGTTTATAGATGTAAAGGTATCCGCTGTTATCCTCTAAAAAACGCAAGTCCCTGATAGCTTTATATATCTCTTTTTCAGCCTCCTTACTGCTTAGTCCTTCTGCTCTTAAACGCTTGTACATCTTGTTCATAAACTGGTCTATGACTCTCATCTCGCTTTTAAGCTCTTTTTTTCTTGCCTCTATTAGGTCTGCTTTGTAGGTCTTGAAGAAAAATTTATTGATGTCCTTACTAAAGTAAGATGACGAAAACTCAAGTGCTATGCTTAGTATGAGCATCGAGACTATGAGCATTGCTGCTATTTTTCCAGATATTTTCATGTGTGTTTCCTTATTTTTTTGTTGAAATTATATCAATAATAGTTAAATGTGATATTTTATTTTGTATTTACTTCAAAATATTAATGGAAGTTTAAGAAAATAAGCCAAATTTTCCGACAAAAGTAAACTTTAACAAAATTTTGTATAAAATATTGCTTTATATTTTTGTAGCATAAGGCAAACATGAAAAACATACGAAACTTTTCCATCATAGCTCACATCGACCACGGCAAATCCACCCTTGCCGATAGGCTCATCCAAGAATGCGGAGCCGTAAGCGATAGGGAGCTAAAAGCTCAGATGATGGACACCATGGACATAGAAAAAGAGCGTGGCATTACCATAAAAGCTCAAAGCGTTAGGCTTACTTATAAAAAAGATGGCGAAATTTACGTGCTAAATCTCATCGACACTCCCGGTCATGTGGACTTTTCTTACGAGGTTAGTAGGAGCTTAGCATCAAGTGAGGGAGCTTTACTTGTTGTTGATGCAAGTCAAGGTGTTGAGGCTCAAACCATCGCAAATGTTTACATAGCTTTAGACAATAACCTTGAGATGATACCTGTTATAAATAAAATAGACCTTCCATCAGCTGATGCACAGCGAGTGGAAAATGAGATAGAGCATACCATAGGGCTTGACTGCAAGGATGCCTTACATGTGAGTGCAAAGTCAGGCATCGGAGTTAGGGAACTGCTTGATACCATAGTCGATGTTATCCCAGCACCAAGTGGCGACGAAAAAGCTCCAACTAAGGCTATCATTTATGACAGTTGGTTCGATAACTACCTAGGAGCTTTGGCTTTAGTAAGGGTGTATGACGGGTATATCAAGAAAGGGCAAGAGATTTTTGTGATGGGAACAGGGCAAAAGCACGAGGTGCTAAACCTTTTATATCCTCATCCGCTAAAACCTGTAAAAACACCTTCTATAAAAACAGGCGAGATAGGCATAGTAGTTTTAGGGCTTAAAAATGTAAGCGATGTAAAAGTGGGCGACACCATAACAGATAACAAAAACAAAACCGCCGAGGCCATAGGAGGCTATGAAGAGGCTAAGGCCTTTGTTTTTGCAGGGCTTTACCCCATAGATACGGATAAGTTTGAAGAGCTTCGTGATGCACTTGATAAGCTAAAACTAAACGATAGCTCCATATCTTATGAGCCTGAAACTTCAGTGGCTTTAGGCTTTGGCTTTAGGGTTGGCTTTTTGGGGCTTTTGCATATGGAAGTTGTAAAAGAGCGTCTTGAGCGTGAGTTTGGGCTTGACCTCATAGCCACTGCCCCAACGGTTACTTATGAGGTTATCAAAACCGACGGAACCAAGCTTTTTATACAAAACCCAAGCGAACTTCCGCCGACAAATGAGATAGAAAGCATTTTAGAACCTTATGTAAAAGCAACCATCATTACTCCGAGTGAATTTTTGGGCAATATGATGAACCTGCTCAACCAAAAAAGAGGCATACAAGAAAAGATGGACTACATCACTCCTGAAAGGGTCTTGCTTGAATATTCTTTGCCAACAAATGAAATAGTCATGGACTTTTATGATAAGCTCAAATCAGCCACAAAAGGATATGCTAGTTTTGACTACGAGCCAAGTGGCTATCGTAAAGGCGACCTTGTTAAGCTAGATGTCAGGGTTGCAGGTGAGGTCGTTGATGCACTTTCCATCATCGTATCTAACGAAAAAGCTCTAAGCAAGGGGCGAGAGTTTGTAAAAGCGATGAAAGAGATAGTCCCAAGGCAACTTTTTGAAGTTGCTATTCAAGCTAGTATAGGCAATAAAATCATAGCCCGTGAAAATGTAAAATCCATGGGTAAAAATGTTACAGCAAAATGCTACGGGGGCGATATAACAAGAAAGAGAAAACTGCTTGAAAAGCAAAAAGAGGGTAAAAAGCGGATGAAAAGCATAGGAAAGGTTCAGTTGCCACAAGAGGCTTTTTTAACGGTTCTAAAGATAGACTAAGGAGAGTGTATGAGGAAGTTAGTTTTTGTATTTGTAGCTTTGGTATTTGTAGGTTGTGCTTACAGGGCAAATGACTTGAATTTTGAGGTTTATAAGCCTCACTATAAACAAGACGAGGTGTCTCATATAGAAAAGATTTTATACATCAAATCCATTATAGACATAAGGGAAAATCCCTATGCGATGGGTACTTTTGAGGAAAAAGGCAGGTACTATCTAGTCGAAAGTAAAACAGACCTAAGGTACTGGTACTATAAGTCTTTAAGAAATGCTTTTGAGCAAAAAAACTATGAAATCACTTCAAAATTTTCCAAATACATCCTAGGCTTAAAAGTATATGTATATAAAGCTAGAGCCGACTTTGTTGAGGACTTTGATGCTAAAAACAACATGAAAGGCAACCTAAGACTTAAAGTGGTGTATGAGCGGTTTGGTAAAAAAGTTGTAAAAGATGTCGCTATAGATCATGTGGGTTTTTACGAGATGATCCCAGGCAAAGCAGACTATGAGCAGTTTTTAGGGCGTATGCTAAGAGCTAGTGTGGATGAGATAGTTAAAAAAGTTCCTGAGTTTTAATGCGATGCATTTCATGCGGAAGCTTTTGTTTTGCTTTTTTATGTAAAGACTGTAAAAGCTCCCTTAGACCTAGACTAAATAAAAGGGAGCTGGAGGGGGATCTTTTTGTTTATAGCTTTTTTGGCTATGAGGACATATCGGCACTGTTGCATACAAAGCATCATCACTGCGGGATGTATGTGTATAAGTTTCTAGCCTCCATATCCATAAAACCTTTTTTAAAAGATGTGCATCAAGATGTATATCTTTTGCCCATTGATGACAAGCCAAAGGGTGGCTACTCCCATACAGCCGTACTTGCACGAAGCATCAAACAAGACAATGTAAAAGTGTTGCATCATAGCTTAAGGGCTAGATCAAAGCTTAGCTATAGTGGAAAAAGTTTATCTTATAGAAAGAAAAATCCTAGAGACTTTGTTTTTTCTGGCAAAAGCGATAGGGATGTTATTTTGCTTGATGATCTTGTAACCACAGGCACTACCTTGCTAGAGGCTTATAAAATCTTAAAAAAATCACACATAAATGTACTTTTTGCTCTGACTTTAGCTGATGCAAAAGTTAAATAAGCTATAATGTCGCAAAATCTATTTTAGGAAGATATATGAGTAATGAGTTTGACAAACAAGATATTCAAGAGATAAATATAGAAGATAGCATCAAGAAAAGCTATCTTGACTATTCTATGAGTGTTATCATCGGTCGTGCCTTGCCTGATGCAAGAGATGGCTTGAAACCTGTCCATAGACGCATCTTGTATGCTATGAACGATCTTAACGTAACATCCAGAAGTCCTTATAAAAAGTCCGCACGTATCGTGGGTGATGTTATAGGTAAGTACCACCCGCACGGCGATACTTCTGTTTATGATGCACTTGTAAGAATGGCACAGCCCTTTTCCATGAGAGTGCCAAGTGTTGACGGACAAGGAAACTTTGGTTCTGTTGATGGCGACAACGCAGCTGCTATGCGTTATACAGAGGCTAGGATGACGAACTTAGCTGAAGAGCTTTTAAAAGATATAGACAAAGATACGGTTGACTTTGTGCCAAACTATGACGATAGCATGAGTGAGCCTGATGTTCTGCCAAGCCGTGTGCCTAACTTACTACTAAATGGCTCAAGCGGTATCGCTGTTGGTATGGCGACAAACATCCCTCCTCACAGCTTAAATGAACTCGTTGACGGACTTTTGTGTGTTTTGGACAATGAGGGAGCTACCTTAGAAGATGTGATGGAGCACATCAAAGGGCCTGACTTTCCGACAGGTGGCATCATCTTTGGAAAAAAAGGCATACAAGAGGCCTACAGAACAGGGCGAGGTCGCATCAAGGTTAGAGCAAAAACTCACATCGAGAAAAAAGGAAGCAAAGACATCATCATCATAGACGAGTTTCCTTACCAAGTCAATAAGGCTAGATTTATTGAGCAAACTGCAAACCTTGTCAAAGAAAAACAAATAGAAGGCATCAGCGAAGTTAGAGACGAAAGCGATAGAGATGGCATCAGGGTTGTGATCGAGCTAAAACGTGATGCTATGAGTGAGATCGTACTAAACCATCTTTTCAAGTCCACAAACTTAGAGATAACTTTTGGTGTTATTATGCTCGCTATCGACAACAAAGAACCAAAAGTTTTCAAACTTCTTGAGCTTTTAAATCTTTTCATAAAACACAGAAAAACAGTCATCATACGACGAACCATTTTTGAAGTTGAAAAAGCAAAAGCAAGGGCTCACATCCTAGAGGGTCTTAAGATAGCTCAAGAAAATATCGACGAAGTTGTAGCTATCATCAAGGCAAGTGCCGATAAAGAAAGTGCATCAAATGATCTGATGAGCAAGTTCGGGCTTTCGCAGATACAAGCAAATGCCATCTTAGATATGAGACTAGGACGCTTGACTGGACTTGAAAGAGACAAACTAGAAGCCGAACTTAAAGAGCTTTTAGCAGAGATAAAAAGGCTAAATGCCATCTTAAAAAGCGAAAAACTGCTCAATGGCATCATAAAAGAAGAACTCCTTGAGCTAAAGCAAAAGTTTAATGTTCCTCGTGTTACAGAGATCGTAGATGACTATGATGATATAGATATAGAAGATTTGATACCAAATGAACCTATGGTTGTGACCATAACTCACAGAGGTTACATCAAGCGAGTTGCGGTTAAGCAGTATGAAAAACAAAAGCGTGGCGGAAAAGGTAAAACAGCCGTAACGACTTACGATGATGACTTTATCGAAAGCTTTTTTGTTTCACAAACCCATGATACGCTTATGTTCGTAACAGATCGTGGACAGCTTTACTGGCTAAAAGTTTACCGCATCCCTGAAGGAAGTAGGTCGGCTAAGGGTAAAGCGGTGGTTAACCTGGTCAATCTTCAGCCAGAAGAGAAGATCATGGCTATCATCCCAACGAGCGACTTTGACGAAAGTAAGTCTTTGGCGTTCTTTACTAAAAATGGCATCGTAAAACGAACAAATCTAAATGAGTTTAAAAACATCAGAAGTGTTGGTGTAAAAGCTATAACCTTGGATGAAAGTGATGAGCTTGTAACTGCTAAGATAGTGGTCAATCCTATAAAAATAAGCTCATCCGAAGAAGATACTGCAGGTCAAGTAGATGCTGAAAGTGGCGAAGTTATAAGTGGTGATAAGTACATCTTTGTGGTAACTAAAAAGGGTATGTGTGTGAGATTTAACATCGATGATGCAAGACAGCTTGGACGAACCGCACGTGGAGTTACGGCGATACGCTTTAAAGAAGAGGGCGATTATGTCGTTGGAGCTACCATCATACGAGATGAGCAAGAAGAGTTACTAACTGTTAGTGAAAAAGGTATAGGTAAACGAACCACCGCTGAGGAATATAGGCTACAAAAACGTGGCGGAAAAGGTGTTATCGGTATGAAACTAACAGCTAAAACAAAAGATCTTGTTGGCGTTGTTATCGTTGATGAGGACAAAGACCTTATGGCTCTTACAAGTACAGGTAAGATGATACGAGTTGATATGCAAACCATCCGAAAAGCAGGACGAAATACTAGTGGCGTTAAGGTGGTAAATGTTGGTCAAGATGTGGTCGTTAGTATAGCAAGATGTCCTAAAGAAGACGAAGAAGAGGATATCGTAAGCGAAGAAAACCCAAGCTAAAACATTGTAGTGCCATTTTTTGGCACTGTTTTTGCTTGTGGAACTGAAGTAAACCAAAATAAAGGGTAAAATTATGAGATATTTAACTGTGTCTTTTTTCATTTGGGTTTTTGGAATGTTTTTGCTAAGTGGGTGCGTTGCTGCAAATTCGCAAACGGACGCTCCAGAGCAAAAGATAGTTGTCCAAAAAGTAGATAGAGAAGATATTCACAAGATCATGCAAGAAGAAAAGATGATGACTCTTAATGGAGCAGAGCAAAGCGAGAGAGCTTTTGGGGTAACAGGCGAGGGCATAGCTCCGCTAAACACCATCTCACCAGCCCAAGCTTTAGCTCTAGCTAAACGTGCTGCTATGGCAGATGCTTATAGACAGCTTGGCGGAAAGCTTTATGGAGTTAAGATCAATGCAAAAGATACCGTAAAAGATGCGGCTTTAAAAGACTCAAAGATAGAAACGCAGGTTAATGCACTGATAAAAAATGCAACCATCACAGAAACTTCTTATAAAGATGGTCTATATCGTGTAACTATGGAGCTTAAGATCAACGAAAAAAGGTGGAAAGAAGTTTTCGCTTACTAAGAAACTAAGAGCAAAAAGCACAGAACAGATGAAGTTTTTTGTTTTTGCTCTTGTTGCTTTTTTGCCTTTAAGGGCTGGGGATTTTATATTTTCAGCTCACTTTTCCTCCACTAACCACGTTATAACTTTTCAAGACTTTTTACTATCCCCCTCTATGCAAGAAAAAAGCCAAGATGACGGCTCTTATCTTTGCACCATAAACAAAAAAAAGCCTAAAAATCAAAACGAATACAAGTATCTTTTAAAGCACAAAGAAGAGCTGTATGAGTGTTTTTTAGCACAAAAAGTTAAGGTTTATGGCAACTCCTCAACCGAGCTACTTCGCTCAAAAACCCAGACTCAGTACTTTGTAACACCTGTGAGATTTAGAGCCGAGTTTGATGAGCATCAATGTAAGATTTATCTACTCAAATGATGCTTTTTATCCAATGTTAAACACATTTTTGCTAATATCTACCTAAAAATCAACACAAGGCAAACTCCATGAAAATAGTCATAGTTGAAGACGATATAAATATGCGAAAATCCCTTGAGATAGCTTTGGCAGAGTTTGATGAGTTTGATGTGGTAACATACAAAAGTGCCGTAGAGGCTTTGGAAAAGATGGGCGATCAGGTGGATCTAGTCGTTACGGATCTAACCATGCCAAAGATGGACGGAATGGAGTTTATAAAACGTCTTGACGGACGTTATGATATCATCGTCATCACAGGAAATGCCACGCTAAATCGTGCCATAGAAAGCGTGAGACTTGGGGTTAAAGACTTTTTAACAAAGCCTTTTGAAGTCGAAACCTTGGTTGAAGCCATAAGGCGAAATGTTACCTTAGCAAAAAAACAAAAAAACAAAAAAATAAGCTCTAAAAAAGAAAATGAGGCTGAAAAAAATGAAGAAAACTCCTCTTTTTTAGGCACATCCGAAAAACTAGAATACACCCTATCTTTAGCCAAAAAGGCTGCTAAAACGGACGCTACTACCTTGCTTTTGGGCGAAAGTGGGGTAGGAAAAGAGCTGTTTGCAAAGTATGTCCATGAAAATTCAAGCAGAAAAGATAAGCCTTTTGTGGCTATCAATATGGCTGCTATTCCTGAAAACTTGCTTGAGAGTGAGCTTTTTGGTTATGAAAAAGGAGCTTTTACGGATGCACAAAAAAGCAAAAAAGGTCTTTTTGAGCTAGCCAATGGTGGTACGCTTTTTCTAGACGAGATAGGCGAGATGCCACTAGCTCTTCAAGCAAAACTTTTACGTGTCATCCAAGAGCGAGAAGTGATGCCTCTTGGCGGGGCAAAGTCTGTGAGCATTGATGTTCGCATCATATCTGCGACCAATGCCGACATAGAAGCAAAGATAAACGAGGGTGGATTTCGTGAAGATGTTTACTATAGGCTCAACACTATCCCTATCTTCATACCGCCTTTAAGAGAACGCACTAAAGAGATACAAAGCATAGCTGACTTTACCCTAGAAAGAGCCGTAAAAGAGCATGGTTTGGGGGCAAAAGTGTTTTCAGATGAGGCAAAACAGGCCTTGTTGGAGTACGAGTGGCCAGGCAACATTCGTGAGCTTATCTCTGTGGTTGAGAGAGCTGCCATACTTAGCGAGGCTGAAAAGATAAGCAAGGAAGATCTGTTTTTACACAGTAGAAGTACAAAAAAAAGCATAGATAGCATGGAAAAAACCCTTATAAAAGAGGTTTTAGCAAGTGTTGATGAGGATACCAAACAAGCGTGTGAGATCTTGGGCTTTAGCGAAAGCATTTTAAAAAATAAAATGAAAAAATACCAAATATAAGGATAAAAATGAGAAAATACAATGTAGCTGTTGTTGGTGCTACTGGGGCTGTGGGCGAAGAGCTTTTTTTGCTTTTAGATGAAGTGGATTTTCCTATCAACAAACTTGTCCCACTAGCGAGTGCTAAAAGTGTTGGCGTCGAGATAGAATGTCAAGGAAAAAAACATAAGGTACAAGAACTTAGTGAAGATATTTTTGAAAAAGAAGAGATCGATATAGCTTTTTTTAGTGCAGGAGGAAGCATCTCTGAAAAGTTTGCTCCTTATGCTACCGAGGCTGGTGCTGTGGTTATAGATAACACAAGTCATTTTCGTATGGATGAAAATGTGCCTTTAGTTGTTCCTGAGTGCAATGCTGAAGACATAAGAAACTGGCAACAAAAAGGCATCATAGCTAACCCAAACTGCTCAACCATACAGATGGTTCAAGCCCTAAAGCCTCTTGATGATGTATTTGATATAAAAAGGGTGGATGTGAGTACTTATCAGGCTGTAAGTGGGGCTGGAAAAGCTGGACTTGAAGAGCTTGTAAATCAAATGAAAGACTTTTTTGACTTTAAGTTAGGGGAAGTAGAGCCTGAAGCTTTTGCTCATCCAATAGCTCTAAATCTCATCCCACATATCGACGTTTTTACTGACAACGGTTACACAAAAGAAGAGATGAAAATGGTCAACGAAACTAAGAAGATATTGCACAAAAACATCCAGGTTAGTGCAACTTGTGTGCGAGTGCCAGTGCTTAGAAGTCATAGTGAGGCTATTACGATAACTTGCGAAAAAGATGTGGATGTGCAAAAGGCAAGAGAGGCTTTGGAAAAAGCTCCAAATATCGTCGTTGAAGATGATGTTAAAAACAATGTCTACCCTATGCCACTAAATGCATCAGGAAGTGACGAGACCTTTGTGGGCAGGATAAGAAAAGATGCTTATCAAGACAATGTACTTCACTTTTGGTGCTGTGCTGATCAGATACGAGTAGGGGCAGCTACAAATGCCGTACGCATAGCCCAAAAATGGATAGAAATGGACAAAGTATGATAGAGAAGATATTTGAGGGGATTTTGTGGCGTAGTCGTTTTGTAACCATACTGCCTGTTATTTTCGGTCTTATAGGGGCTTTAGTGCTTTTTGTTGTGGCAAGTTACGACATCATAAATGTTCTAGTGGGTTCTTACAAGTACTTTTTCTTGGGACTTAAAGAGTTTCATTTGCATACAGATGTTGTTGCAAAGATCATAGGTGCTATCGACCTTTACTTGATGGCTTTGGTGCTAGTTATCTTTTCTTTTGGCATTTATGAGCTTTTTATCTCTGAAATCGACGAGATGAAAGAGTCAAAGCAGTCTAAAGTGCTAGAAGTTTTTTCGCTAGATGAGCTTAAAGATAAGTTAGGAAAAGTCATCATTATGGTCTTGATAGTAAACTTTTTTCAGCGAGTTTTACACACATCTTTTGTAACACCTCTTGAGATGATCTATCTAGCAGTTTCCATCCTAGCCCTTTGTCTTGGGCTTTACTTTTTGCATAAGGGGTATAAATGATATTTATAGACGCATGTTTTGGCAAAAAAACGCCTTATACTCCTGTGTGGATGATGCGACAAGCGGGGCGTTATCTAAGTGAGTACAAGGAAGTTCGTGCTAAGGCAGGGGACTTTTTGTCTCTGTGTAAAAACCCTGCACTTGCTTGTGAGGTAACTCTTCAGCCAGTAGATATTTTGGACGTTGATGCGGCGATACTCTTTAGCGATATACTCGTTGTTCCGCTTGAGATGGGTATGAGCCTTCGTTTTGTTACAGGCGAAGGGCCTGTGTTTGACAAGCCTTTGTTAGATGCATCAGATCTTGATGTTTTAGATGACAAAAACGCTCACGAAAAACTAACTTATGTGTATGATGCTATAAAACTTATACGAAAAGATTTGAGAGCCGATAAAGCCTTGATAGGTTTTTGTGGTGCTCCTTGGACACTAGCAACTTATATGATAGAAGGGCGTGGCACAAAAACATACGCAAAATGCAAAAAAATGCTCTATAGCGATCCTAAGCTTTTGCATAAAATCTTGCAAAAAGTAACGGATGTTTTAAAACTTTATTTAGAAAGCCAGATCAAAGCAGGGGTAAATGCTGTTCAGATCTTTGATAGTTGGGCTTCTGCTTTAGAGCAAGAGGCGTTTTTTGAGTTTTCGTGGGAGTATATAAAACAAATCTGCAACTACCTAAAAGAAAAATATCCTCACATACCTATCATCGTTTTCCCAAAAGGCATAAGTGGCTTTTTAGGTAAAATCGATGGAAACTTTGACGTTTTTGGAGTTGACTGGAGTACTCCGATGGACTTAGCTAAAGAGCAACTTGGGCAAAGGTACGTCTTGCAGGGCAATATGGAGCCAACAAGACTATATGACAAAAAGGCTATCGATATGGGTGTTGAAAAGATAGTATCTGTGATGCAAAATCAAAGACATATCTTTAACCTAGGTCATGGGATACTCCCTGATGTGCCTGTGGAAAACGCTAAGTATTTTATAGATAAGGTTAAGAAGGCTAGTTCTATAGAAAGGTAGAGCAAATATGTATAAAAACATCTTGGGTTTAGATATAGGGGCAACTAGCATAGGTTTTAGTCTTTTAAAAGTTGATGAAAAAAGTAACACTTTTGAGGAGATTTGCTCAAACTCTATCATCTTTTCGAAGCATCAAAAAGCGGATGATAGAAGGATAGCTAGGGCTTCGAGGAGATTACATGAGCGTAAAAGGCGTAGGTTAAGAGCTATTCGGCGTTTGCTTGTTAGGTATAAGATTGCTGATGAGATGTTTGTTGATAAGCCAAGTTTGTATCTAAACGCTAAAAAATTCACACTCAACCCTTATGAGTTGCGTCAATATGCTTTAAAATCGCATCTTTCAAAAGATGAATTTGTTTTTGCACTTTATAGCATACTTACACGCAGAGGTTATTCAAATGAGTTTAGTTTAGGGCTTGATGCGGATGAAGGCGTGATAAATGAGGCGATTTCTAAAAATAAAAGCGTAATTAAAAGTAACAATTTTTCTTTACCATCTATGCTTTTAACTTGTAGAAAAAGCGAGCTTGAGAGTAAAGATTTTATAAATGTTGCCTTACGAAACAAAGAAGATAATTATAATAACTCGCTTGATAGATCTA
>PDWI01008092.1_pt1 | contig 12488 bp, 8 predicted proteins | sample 1430891 | NCBI WGS metagenome assembly PDWI01 (sample SAMN01162508, study PRJNA174530) | Oral metagenome, whole genome shotgun sequencing project. | biome: Marine environment; feature: Marine mammal; material: Swab sample of the gingival sulcus; isolation source: swab sample of gingival sulcus... | reverse complement strand
GGGGGGTAGATTTTACTCATTTTTCTGTTTTGCCAATGAAAATAACCGCCTTGAATTTATAGCTTTTAGAGGAGGTAAAATGCGTGCCTTGACCATCAAAAGAAAACTGATTCTCATCCTGCTTGCCCTGCCGCTGATTCCGGCACTGACCCTTGCCCTTTATTTTGCCGAAAACATGGAAAAGCAGGCGGTGCAGACCTTTGTTTCTGCCACTAACCATGAATTAAAGCAGGTGGATCAAGGTTTCACCTTTTTCATAGACGGCATCAAGAAAACCGCCGAACTTTTGGCCGCAACCCCATCCTTTCAAAATTTGACCGGCAAGCTGCTCAATCTGGTTCGGGGCGATGACCCGAAGATTTTTTACCAAAATTTGCAGGGGACAACCCTGGAAGCACTAGCCACGCTTAAACGGGTTAATCAGACTTTCTCTGAAACTTCTGTGGTTTATTTGGGAGTTGAAGACGGCGGCTTCCTTGTTTCAGATATAGCCATGATGCCTGGTACAGGTTTTGATCCCCGCAGCAGAAGCTGGTACAAGGAGGCTATAAGCAAGAATGGTGCTATTGTAACTCCGGCCTATCCCAGCACCACCGGAGACATCGTGGTCAGTGTTGTCGCACCAATTATGGCAGCAAGCGGCAGTCCGCTTGGGGTTGCGGGCATGGATGTCAATTTAACCGATCTTTCCGAGGTGATAAAAAATACCACCATCGGCGAGACGGGTTATACCATTTTGATCCAAAAAGACGGAACAATTCTTGCCAATCCACGGCAAAAAGAAAGTAATTTCAAGAAAATAGTAGAATTTAATCCGGCCTTTGCTGATATGGACGAAATGGAAAACGGCTGCAGGGAGTTAAGTATTGACGGCGGGGAATATTTGGCTACCGTTTATAGCTCTCCCAAACTAAATTGCCGTTTTATTGGCCTGATTACCAAACAGGAGGTTATGCAAAAATCCGCCGCCATGTGGAAATTTGTCTCTGTTTCGGCGGTAGTGCTGGCGGTGTTGTTCACCCTGCTTGCCCTATGGCTGGCAAACGGCATCATTCAGCCCCTGAACCGAGTGGCGGCCCTGATTAACGACATCGAAAAAAGCGGCGATCTGCGGAAGAGGATTGAAGTTGAGAAAGAGGATGAAATTGGCTCGCTGGCAAAACTTTTCAATGTTTTTATCGGAAAATTACAAAATATTATCAAGGAGTTAAAGGTCAGCAGTGATAATTTGGCCTCTTCGGCATCCCTGCTGACCAATGTTTCCGGTGAGCTGCTGGATAACTCGGAGAACACCGCTCAGCGTTCGTCCACCGTGGCCGCCGCTGCCGAAGAGCTTAACGCCAACCTCTCAGGAGTGGCTGCCGCCATGGAGCAGTCCTCGGTTAATGCCAATGCTGTGGCTAACGCCGCCGGAGAAATGCATCTGACCATCAAGGAAATTGCCGGAAAATCCGGTCAGGCCAGAGAGATTTCCACGGCGGCAGTAACCGAAACCAGAGAGGCTGCCGCCTTTATGAAAGAACTCTACGAGGCCGCCAACCGAATTGGCAAGGTAACCGAGGCCATTACCGAAATTTCCGACCAGACCAACCTGCTGGCCCTAAATGCCACCATAGAGGCGGCACGGGCCGGGGAAGCAGGCAAGGGCTTTGCCGTAGTTGCCAATGAAATCAAGGATCTGGCAAAGCAGACCGCCGGAGCGACCTCGGAAATAAGCAGCCTGGTCGAAGCCGTGCAGGGAACCACCCAAAAAACCGGACATGGCATTGAAAATATTGAAAAAGTCATATCCGATGTTAATGAAATTATCGCCTCCATAGCCGAAGCGGTGGAAGAGCAAAGCATTACCACCAACGAAATTGTGGAGAATATCAATCAGGCTAGCCTTGGCATTCAAGAGGTGAACGAGAATGTCAGCCAAAGCTCGCAGTCATCGTACAGCATCACCAAGGAAATTGCCGAGGTTTCCGTGGCGGCCGGCAGTATCAGCGAAAGTAGCCGTGAACTGGCCGAAAACGCTAAGGAACTTTCTGCCAACTCTGAAAATCTTCAAGAAATTGTCAATAAATTCAAGGTGTAATGCTTGGTTTTGGGGCTGCCCCTACGTGAATCATGATGTAGGGGCGGATTCCATATCCGCCCGTGTTTTAGGAAAAATTGATTAGGGCAGAAATAGATTCTGCCCCTACGTGGCTCATAATGTAGGGGCGGATTCTATATCCGCCCTTTGGACAGAAAGCATCCGGTAAAACGATTTATTGGTTTTTCCCGGCCTTAATCTCGGCAATGGCATCATTCATGGAAATGCCGTTCAACCAACTGTCTCGCTCTTTTGTGTAATCTCCTTGACCAATAGAAAATTGATTAAGAAACCGAATAGTATCAACGCTCCCCATTTCTTTGAATAGAATATGAGTAGCTTGACGGTTAATTTCGGAAACAGGTTTTGTTTGTGTATTCATACTTTTAACTCCATCACGAATTCGGTGGGTGAGACAACCTTCGTGTTTAATGAATCAAAACTTTTTGCTTTTTTCAAAAATTTATCATCACAGGTACAAAAATAATCAATCTTTGAAACAGATGCAAATGCCAAATGAAGAAAGGCTAGATGTCGACAATAAGCACAACCTTAGAAATACCATGCTGCAATTATTTTCATTGGCATTTATTCAATATTTTTGGGGAAAGTGGTTGAAATTTAATTTTTGCAGTGATATTTTCCCAGTTATTTTTTCTTGTAATGACAAGTTACTATGGCTTGATAAAGACGAACTGGAGGAATAAAACAATGAAAAAGGGTAGTTTTCTTGGCTGTTTGGTCTGGTCTGTGTGGGTGATTTTCTGTTGTACTCAGCAGGCATATGGAAATGGTCGGCAGGTCAGTCTGCAGGAGGTTCTGGTTGATATTACCAAAACCAGTCCCGCCATTAACGAGGCTATTGAGCATTACCGGAGCGTGGTTGCCGAAAAGAAGATCGCTACCAGCGGCTATCTGCCGACTGTGGGAGCAGAGGTAACGGTGGGGCCGGAAAGAACCAAGGGCGTTTCTACCGAGGAAGCGGTGGAGACTGAAGATGGCATGATTGTCGAGGAGGAAACCAGAACTCTTACCAGCACTACGGCCAAGGTTTATGCCCGTCAAAACCTGTTTAACGGCTGGAAAACCACCTCATTTATGAAAGAGACCGATGCCAGAATTTTGGCGGCGGCCTATGATGTCCTGAACACGGCCAATTCGGTTTATCTGAAAACCGCTGAGGCATATATAAATGTGGTTAAGGCGGCAAAAATGCTTGAGATTGAAAGGGAAAATTCCCTTACCCAGGAAAAGATAATGCGTCAGGTCAGGGAAAAGACCGATGCCGGTTTTAATCGGGTTTCAGAGCTTTATAACTCCGAGTCCCGTCTGGCCCGCTCCAAGGGCAACTTTATTTCACGTCAGCAGGATCTTAATCAGGCTCTTGCTGTTTTTCACCGCCAGTTCGGCCGGGTGTTAAGTGCCGATCAATTTATCATGCCCAGAATGAACTACAATGTGCCTGCCACCATGCAGGAAGCGGTTGATATTGCTCTGCACAAGCATCCTGCCTTGAAGGTGGCCGAACATAATATTGAAAAGGAAAGATATACCTTCGAAAAAACTTCTGCCGCCTATTGGCCCAGCCTGGATGTTGAGCTTTTGGGTCAGTATCGGGATGATACCGGCGGCCGGGAAGGGGATGATATGCAGATGGGAGCCTATCTTACCCTGAGCCATGTCTTTTATGACGGCGGTCTGCGGGCCGGAGAGAAATTACGGGATAAGCAGGCGATTAGAAAGGAGCATCAAAGGGCCTATATAGAACGCCGTAATGTCAATGAAACTGTCCGTCTGGCCTGGAATATCATGGCGGCGGAGAAGGAAAAGAAAAATTATCTGGATGAGCATGTGAAATTGAGTGCCAAAACTCTGGAGACCTTTAACGAAGAGTATTATGTGGGCAGAAGAACCCTGCTTGATTTGCTCAATATGGAAAATGAGCATACTGATGCCAAGTTGTCCCAAACCGATTCATATTTTTCTTATGTTACCGCAGTTTATCGGGTTATGCAGGCCACGGGTGAGCTTCTGGACGAGCATGATACCGGCCTGCGTGAACTTTTGGGTATTCCGAGGGGCCAAAGGGATGTGATTGCCGATAAGGTGTATGACGGGCTGGAGTTGAACCGTGATCGGGATCAAACCGAAGATGCCTATGATCAATGCGATAACTCCGTCCCCGGCTCAAGCAGAAACTATGGCTGTTCCGATGCGGTTATTACCGAGCTGGGCTACCCCCATAACAGCGGGGAATTATCGCCATATCTGATACCAAAGGGCAAGGTTCAGACCAGGAAAAAATCATCCAAGGCTCCTTAAAGCTGAAATTTAGTGTTTACAGTTCGGATGCTGATGCTCTATCCGGCAAGTAATTTTCTACCCTGCTCCCTGATGTAAGGGGCGGGGTATTTATATTTGGTTCTTTTCCTGATGATTCCAGTTTTAGCCGTGCAGTTTCTTTTTGCAGACAAAAAAACTTAGGGGAGAAGAATTTAATCAAAACTGTTAGCGACTAAATGGAAGAAAAATATCGTACGGATCCCTTGCTGCTCTGTCTGGTTACCATGACCAGACTTGATAAACGTCCTGCTTCGGCAGAGTCCCTGGTTGCGGGCCTGCCTTTTAATCCCAAGGATGACCGCAAACGCCTCTTTAGTATTAAGGGGTCTAAATCCAATTTTTCAAGGGCGGCAGGTCGGGCAGGGTTTAAGTCCACCCTGCAAAAACGTCCCCTGAAAGATGTACCGGCGGTGGTTTTGCCGGCAATTCTGATGCTTCGTGATGATAATGCCTGCGTCTTGACGGATATCGATCATGAAGCTGGTAAGGCAGTGGTGATTATTCCCGCAGTTGATGATAATCCGGTAGAAATTTCCCTGAAAAAGCTGGAAGAGGAATATCTTGGCTATGTCTTTTTTCTTAAACATCATTACGAGGGAATCCTGCCCACCAACCTGCTCAACGAAAGTGATATAAAAGATAAGAAAAACTGGTTTTTCTCGACCATTATCAAATATAAGTCCATCTATCTGCGGGTTGTGATCGCCTCGCTGTTTATCAACTTGTTTGTCATTGTCGGCCCGATGTTCACCATGAATGTATATGATCGGGTAATTCCGTATAATGCCACCGATACCCTCTGGGTACTGGCGGTCGGCATCGGCATAATCTACGGTTTTGATATTATTCTAAAATTTTTGCGGACGGTCTTGCTGGAGCGGGCCTCGAAAAAGAGCGATATTATTGTCTCTTCGATGCTCTTTCAACATGCGATGAATATAAAAATGGCGGAAAGGCCCAGGTCAGTCGGCTCTTTTGCCAGTAATATCAGGGATTTTGATGGCATAAGGTCTTTTTTGGCCTCTTCGGCCCTGACTGCCTTTATTGATATTCCCTTTGCCGTTATCTTCCTGATAGTGATTTATTCCATCCAGCCGCTGATGGTATTTATTCCCCTGACCGTGATTACTATACTGATGCTGTTTTCCCTGCCCATGAAATATTCTATCCAGAAGATCGTGGACAGCAGCTATGAGGCTGCCGGCAAGAGAAACAGCGTTCTGGTCGAGGCCCTGGCTAATCTGGAAACCATCAAGGCCTTTAACGCCAGCAGCACCCTGCAATGGCATTGGGAAGAGGCCACTGGTGATATTGCCGATAAGAATTTGCAGTCCCGCACCAGATCAAGTGCCATTTCGACTACGGCCGCCTTTCTTACCCAGTTAAGTTCGGTGGCAATTATCGTGGCCGGGGTTTATCTGATCAGGGATGGTGCCATGACCATGGGCGGCTTGATTGCCATCAATATATTATCCACCAGAACCATCGCCCCCATGACCCAGGCGGCCACCCTGCTGACCAATTACCATCAGATGAAGACGGGCCTGAAATCCCTTAATGATTTGATGCAGAAGGCCGAGGAGCGTCCGGCGGGCAAAAGGTTTATCAGAAGGCCGAAATTTAAGGGGGACATTGAGTTCAGGGAGGTAAGTTTTACCTATCCCGATGAGGTCAAACATGCCTTGAAAAATGTCAGCTTCAAAATAAGTCCCGGTGAGCGGGTGGGCATAGTCGGGGCGGTTGGCTCGGGAAAATCCACCATCAGTAAGCTGCTTATGGGGTTTTTTGATGCTGATTCCGGCTCGGTTTTCATTGACGGCCTGGATATAAAGCAGATCGATCCGGCTGATCTCAGGCAGAATTTTAGTTATGTTCCCCAGGAAGTTACCTTGTTTTCCGGTACGGTCAGGGAAAATATCACCCTTAAATCACCTCATGCAACTGACGAGGAAATTGTCAGAGCGGCAAATTTCGGTATTGTTAATGAACTGACTGACCGCCACCCGTTGGGGATGGATTTGCAGGTCGGGGAACGCGGGTTTAATGTGTCCGGCGGGCAAAGGCAGTCCATTGCCGTGGCCCGGGCCTTTATCAGAAACAGCCCGATCATCCTGCTGGATGAGCCGACTAATGCCATGGATTTTAATACAGAAACCAAGGTTATCCGTAATCTCAAGGAAATAACAAAGGGTAAGACTTCCATTATTATTACCCATAAACCATCCATTTTGTCCATTGTGGATCGGATGATTGTTATGAATAACGGCATGATCGCCATAGACGGCCCCAAAGCAAAGGTTATTGCCAGACTTGGAGGCAAGAAATGATCAGGATATGGGGCAGGAAAAATAGGGCTAATCCGCATAAACTCGCCAGGAGAAAGTATAATCAGGTTGATATTGAGTACATGAACAGCCTTAGCAGTGCCGTTTTATCCGGTAGTTCATCACGGCTGAACCTGCTGCTTTATATCATCTGTCTGGTCATGCTTGCTGTTGTTACCTGGGCATATTTTGCCAAGCTCGATGAGCGGACCAGAGGAGTAGGCAAGACCATTCCGCCCAGACAAATTCAGGTGGTGCAGAACCTTGAAGGCGGCATAATTGAGAAAATTCTGGTATCCGAAGGGCAGAGAGTGAAGAGCGGGCAGGTGCTGGTGGTTATTGATGACACCGGGGTCGGCAGTTCCTTTGCTGAAAGTTCCAGTAAACTCAACGAACTAAAGGTTGTGGCCAGCAGACTAAAGGCCGAGGCCGGACTGACCAGGGAGATGATGCCGGTGGCAGGTATGGCCCCGGACAGCAAGACGGTTATGAACGAAAAACGGCTGTTTCAGGCAAGATTAAAGCAGCATAATAATAAAAAATCCTTGCTGGAACAACAGTTAAGGCAAAAGGAAATTGAACTGGGCAGTGCCAAACAGAATTTACAGTCGTTCAGGTCAAGCCTTGCCATGATTAACCGTGAGATCAAGCTAAGCCGCCCCTTGCTTGATAAAAGACTGCTTTCCGAGCTTGAATATCTGGCGATCAAACAGCGGCAGCTGGAGAAAATTCAGGAAGTCAATAACACCAAAAAGCAGATTGAAAAGCTGCAGGTGCAGATTGTTGAAGAAAAAGAAAAGGTGGATGAGCTTGAAGAGGCAAGGAAAACCGAATCCATGACCGAGCTGAATCAGGTGCTGGCGGAAATAGAAAGGCTTTCCCTGACCCAGGTAGCCATTATGGATCGGGTTACCAGAACCAATGTCCGTTCGCCGGTTGACGGGGTTATCAAGCAGCTGCTGATTAACACTGTAGGCGGGGTTGTCCGCCCGGGCATGGATATTCTGGAGATTGTACCAGACGCTGAAAGTCTGGTGGTTGAAACCAAGATCAGCCCTTCTGATATTGCCTTTATCTATCCCGGACAAAAGGCGGTGCTTAAATTTACTGCCTATGATTTTGCCATTTACGGCGGGCTGGACGGCGAAGTTACCCATATCAGTGCGGACACCATCACCGATCCTGACGGCGGGGAATTCTACCTGGTACGGGTTAAGGCTGACAAGGATTATATCGGCAGCAAGGAAAATCCTAAAAAAATTATAGTGGGCATGACCGCTCAGGTTGATATAATTACAGGCAAGAAAACCGTTATGCAGTATCTGTTGAAGCCGATTTTAAGAGCCAAAAACAACGCCTTGCGAGAAAGATGATGAGCATATTCTGTTTGACCAAAGATAAGTATATTCAGGACAATCTGGTCTCATTATATGGACATGATCAGGTTGTTATATCTGAAAGTCCGGTTCAACTGGTTAAAAATGATCTAAAAAAATGTTCAGTTTTGCTGGTTGATCTTGAAGATAACAAGATACCAAGGGGGCTGGACGCTAAGTTGCCGGTGGCGGTGCTGACTGCTGTACCGGATTTTAAGGAGGCGGTTATCCTGCTGCAAAGCGGCGTTAAGGGCTACGGCAACCGGAAGATGCTCAAGGAAAATCTGTGGCAGATGGTGGATACGGTCAAATCCGGTCAAATCTGGCTGCCGCCGGAGATTTTGGCAAAACTCATTGCCAGTCTTGATAGCGGCGATGACGGCAGCAAAATTTTAGATAAATTAAGCGGACGGGAAAAAGAGGTGGCAAGTCTGGTGGCAAAAGGGCTTACCAATCAGGAAATAGCCGATCAGCTTTTTGTCTCGGTTCGGACAGTCAAGGCTCATTTAAGCTCAATCTATGAAAAAACCGGACTTAAAAACCGGCTTGAGCTGGGCCTTGGGTTGAAAAAGGCTTAGTCTCCCGCCGGAGCAGGCTGAATTTCTGCCTTAATCGATTTGGCTCTTAAATATGCCTTGATTTGCTCGGCATCGTTATCCATGATCTTGCATTTTGCCTCTCGGCTCATCAGATCAGCAAGGGACGCTGGCAATTCGGCCTCTTGGCCGGTGGCTTTGGCTACCGCACCGCCAAACTTGGCCGGATGGGCGGTGGCCAGGCAGATGGTGGCAACTCCTTGTTTTTTCATGTCTAAAGCAGCTTTTACGCCCACCGCCGTATGAGGATCCAGAATATAGTCATATTCTTCGGCAAAACCCTTGATGGTCTCAAGCACCTCTTCCTCATTGACCGCTGCCGCTGAAAAATCTCGGCTGATCGTATCCTGATATCTGGAGAGGTCGAGCTTGCCGTTTTCTGCAAATTCTTCCATCATCTCCTTGGTTTTGGCGGCTTCCGAGTCCATCAGATAGTAGAGATAGCGTTCAAAGTTGGAAGCGGCCTGAATATCCATGGACGGGCTGGAGGTGGCCTTGACCTCGCTTAATGAATAATCGCCTTCTTTAACAAATCTGGTTAGAATATCGTTGCTGTTGGTGGCTAGAATCAGCTTGCGGATGGAGCCTTCCGGCAGCAGTTTTCTGGCGATATAACCGGCAAAAATATCACCGAAATTGCCGGTCGGCACCGCAAAGTCCACGGTGGCGGTTTCCTCGTTTTTTCTGAGATATAAAAAGGCATGGACGTAATAGACCACCTGGGCCAAAACCCTTGCCCAATTGATGGAATTGATGGCACCTAGATTAAATTCCTGCTTAAATTCCAGGTCATTAAAAATCTGTTTAACCAGAGACTGCCCGTCATCAAAGGTGCCCCGGATGGCGATGTTAAAAACATTTTCATCCATGACCGTGGTCATCTGTCTTTCCTGGACCGGGCTGATTCTTTCGTGGGGATGAAGGATGAAGATATTGATATTTTTCTTGCCGCGTACCCCATAAATGGCCGCACTGCCGGTGTCTCCAGAGGTGGCACCAAGGATGTTCAGCACCTGGCCGTTTTTTTTCAGCAAATATTCAAAAAGATTGCCCAGAAACTGTAGGGCCACATCCTTGAAGGCCAGAGTAGGGCCGTGAAATAACTCCATAATATACAAATCTCCCTTCTTGACGATCGGAGTTATTTTTTTATGACCAAAGTTTTCATAGGATTTGAAAATGATGTCTTTCAGATCGCTTTCCGGAATATCTTCGATAAACCGCCGCATGATTTCATAGGCCAGTTCATGGTAATCAAGATTTTCCCATGAATTGATGGTCTCGCTGCCGAGGCGGGGAATGGTGCGGGGCAGCAGCAGGCCGCCGTCTTCGGCCAGCCCCATCATCACTGCTTCTGTAAAGGATATTGATTTTATGCCGCCTCTGGTACTGAAATATTGCATTGTTCCTAGTCCTCAATCAGCTTGTCGGTATTGAGTTTTACGGCATTATGCCATAAGCCCTCGAGATCATAAAATGACCTTTGTTCGTGGTAGAAAATATGTACCACCACCTCGTCAAAATCAAGCAGCACCCACAATCCTTCCTTTAGCCCTTCGGCGGTGGCTGCCTTGATTCGTTTGGAACGCAGTTCTGCCTCAATGGCCTCGGCCAGCCCCTGAACATGCCTGGTTGAGCGGCCGTTCATAATCACAAAATAATCGGTAAAGGCGGCCTTGCCGGTAACATCCAGCACTACCAGTTCCTCGGCCTTTGCATCCAGTGCGGTTTTGGCACAGAGCCTTGCCAGTTCAAGGCCGGTCTTATCTACATGTTCTTTTTTTAGTCGTTTCATTGGCTTATTTGATCAGGCAGGTTATTTTCTGCTTTTTCTTGGCGGAAATTCAAAGGTGATCTTGCCCTTTTTGTCCAGCAGCAGCCAGGCATCAAAGGGGCGTTTTTTCTTGGAGATAAATCCTTTTATCAGCTCGGTTTTGCCCTCGGTTAAAAGCTGGGTGATATGTTTTGGTTCCAGTTGTTTGGAAAGAATAATCTTGCCGATTTTTAATCCTTTTTTGCTGTCGCCGTCAAGGGCCGAGCCGGACATATATGAGGCCGGAGTATCAAAGACCGGCGTGCCGTCGATGGGGGAATATCCCAGATGGCCGGTTTTCTTGATGGCCTCCACATCCAGGTCATCGGTGGAATCGGCAAAGATAAACTCAATCTTGTTTTTGGCAAGTTTTACTGATGCGGTAAAGGGTTTGCCCCGTTTGGAGAGAAAATTTGAGTAGGGGCCGATGGTCTCGCCGCCGATCAGCCGTACTATTTCCTCGTCTTCCATGACCCGGCCGCCCAGCACCTTTCTGATCGAAATGTCACCATCTTCCGAAACATAGGCGGTTGGAGCCGAAAAAAAACGGACGCCGCTGACCGGACTAAAGGCCGCCTCTTCCTGATGGTCTGAATCTTCAAATTGTTTTACCTGCTCGATGATATGTCTGGTAAGCTGCCGTATTTCCTCCATAAATTTCTTGCGGGTAAATTTGCCGGAGAGAATAAGATTTAGCTTGTATTCCCACTCGCCGGTCATCTCCGGTGAGGCCAGTACCTCGATTTTCATCGCCTCCAGCAGGGCGAGCAGCTCAAAGGCCTTGCCGGTCGGGGCAAGCTCCTTTCCTTCCCTGACCATGTATTTTTCCTTGAGCAGCTTTTCCATGATGGCGGCCCGGGTGGCGGGCGTTCCCAGTCCCCGTTCTTTCATGGCATCGGCCAGTTCTTCATCTTCGACAAGCTTGCCCGAATTTTCCATGGCCGAAAGCAGGGTCGCCTCGGTAAAACGGGGTGCCGGTCTGGTCTCGGTGTCGTGCCTTTTCAGTTTGGCACAAGTTACCTGTACCCCTGCTGGAACAGGTTCCAGGGCCTGCTCCTTACTGCCGCCGCCAGGGCCGTCATAAACCGCCTTCCAGCCGGCTTTGAGCAGGATCTTCCCTTCGGTCAGAAAGGTTTCATCTTTAACCACCGATAACCGTTTGGTATTATGGTATTCGGCGGGCGGGAAAAATACGGCGATAAATCTTTGCACCACCATTTGGTAAATCTTTAGCTCCGGCCCGCTTAACCCGGACGGCAGTTTATTCGTGGGAATGATGGCATGGTGGTCTGAGACCTTCCTATTATTGAAAATTAACTTGTTTGGTTTAACGTATTTTTTATTTACCGCCTCTTCGGCAAATTTGCCGTATTGCCAGCCAGTTTGGCTCTGCAGGGTATTATAGACCGGTTTGATATAATCTTCCGGCAGGTATCTGGAGTCGGTTCTGGGATAGGTGAGAACCTTGTGTTTTTCGTAAAGGGCCTGAGCCAGAGCCAAGGTATTTTTGGCTGAAAAACCAAAGCGGGAGTTGGCCTCTCTTTGCAATGAGGTCAAATCATACAGCGGCGGACATTTCTGGCTGGATTTTTTATTGGTATCGCTCACCTGTGCCGGCTGTCCCTTGCATTTTTCAATGATGGCATCGGCTTCCTGCTGCTGCCAGATCCGGTCTGCCTTCAGGTGAGGCCTGGCCGCATCCTTTTTGAATTTTGTATCTAGCCATTTTCCTTCGTACGAGGTGCCGTCATGGGTAAAACTGGCCAAAACATTGGCATACGGCTGAGGCACAAAGGCCCTTCTTTCCCGTTCCCGCTTGACCAGCAGAGAGAGAGTAGGGGTCTGCACCCGCCCGCACGGGGTAAGAAAAAAGCCACCCTTTCTGGAATTATAGCCGGTCAGGGCCCGGGTTGCGTTAATGCCGATCAGCCAGTCGGATTCGGAGCGGCACAGGGC
>PDWI01008089.1_pt1 | contig 12488 bp, 10 predicted proteins | sample 1430891 | NCBI WGS metagenome assembly PDWI01 (sample SAMN01162508, study PRJNA174530) | Oral metagenome, whole genome shotgun sequencing project. | biome: Marine environment; feature: Marine mammal; material: Swab sample of the gingival sulcus; isolation source: swab sample of gingival sulcus... | reverse complement strand
TGGATGACCCGGTTCTCCTTTAAGCATTGCATATTGTATTATACCATCACCATTTTTATCTAATGCTGGATCTGCTTTCCATTGTTTAACAACTGTTTCTCCTTGGAATACTCCTGATTCTTCAGGGTTATTTCCTACATAAAATGCTTTGTCATAAGTATTTAAAGCATCAATTTTAGGGTCTTTGTTGAATAATACGATAGGTATTCCTGCTTTTTTAGCTTTTTCTATAACAGTTGTACCAGCTGCTGGATCAACTAAGTTTATTGCTAATACATCTACACCTTTTGCAATCATAGTGTCAATTTGGTCATTTTGTATACCTTGTTGACCTTGAGAATCGTTTAAGAATAATTCTACATTAGAATTTTCTTTAGCAAATGCTTCTAAATCATCTCTAAATGTTGCCATAAAGTTATCATCATATTTGTAGATTGTAACTCCTATTTTTGCTTTTTTTACTTCTGCTGAACCTTCAGCACCTGTTGCTTCTTGTTTTGCTCCACAAGAAAATACTAGTAGCGATAATGCTGCTACTGACATTAAAATTTTTTTCATAAGTTCCTCCTAAAATATTATTTAATTAATTTTAAATTTGCAAATAAATTGTTCATTACTAATGATAATGCTCCATATTTTTCAGCATTATCTCCTAATGCTGTAAAATATATCTTAGTTTCTGAACAGAAATTTTCAGTAATTGAAGTATTAATACCTTCTTGGAAATTATCTTTAAAAACTTTCCCAGAATGTAATATATCTCCAGCTACTATAATATCTTTTATATCTAATATGTTCATCACATTTCCAACTGCTTCTCCTATTTTAAAAGAAATATTAGATACAATTCTTTTTATTAACTCATTTCCATTTTTGGCTTCTTCATATATATTTATTATACTATCATCTTCAAAAACTTCCCTACCACACTTTTCATATTCTGTTTGTACCATAAGTTTTATAGAATTTTCTGAAAATTCTGTTTCTATACAACCAACTTTACCACATTTACAAGCAAAATTTGAGTTTTTATTGATTATAAAATGACCTATTTCTCCAGCTTGATTGTTAGAGCCCCTATAAATTTTACCATCAATTAGAATTGATGAACCAATACCATTTTTCATATATAAATAAAATATGTTTCTTTTCTTTTTAGCTACTCCAAATAGCATTTCTGCATTTAACATTGCCCTTACATCATTATCAATTACAGTGGGAATATTATATCTATTTTCAACTAACTCACCAATTTTAAGATTAGACCATTTAAAATAAGGTGAAAATATTACATTTCTATTTTCTGCATCAATTATTCCATTAAGGGCTAATCCAATTCCTACAATTTCTTTTTGCTTATATTTCTCAAAGCAAGAATCTAATTCTGATAATAATAAATCAACTAAACTATTCTTTTTTTTCATAAAAAATTTCTTTTTTCTAGTTTCAATTATACTACCATCTAATTTACCAATAGAAACATCAATAAAGTCTGCACCAAAATTCACACCTATCATCATTTTCTTATCACTGCTGATATTCATGATTTTTCTAGGTCTTCCTTTACCTATATTTTTAGATTTTTTTTCTTCAAATATATATTCTTTATTTCTTAGTTTTTTTAATATTTTTGAAATTGCAGCTGGTGTAATTTCAAGTATTTCTGCTAATTCTAAAGAAGTTATTTCATTATTTTTAAGAATTAAATCTAAAACTTTATACTCATTTTCATTTAAATTTATAACTTGCTTCTTCATATTATAATTCTACCTTGTTTTTTCAATAAATAAAATTTTATCTATTATTTAATAGCGTATTTTATAAACCATTTTTTTAATTATAAAAAAACGCCTTTTATATAAGGCGTTAATTAAGTTAAAATTTTATTAACCAATTTAAGAAAATGTGTTAAATTATCTTAATTCTTCAACTATTTCTGTTTTACTTTCAGTTTTTTCATCAACCTTTTTTATTATTTTAGCTGGCATTCCTGCTACTACTACACCACTTGGTACATTTTCTGTAACCACTGCTCCAGCAGCAACTACTGAACCTTTACCAACTCTTACTCCTTCTAAAACAACTGCATTCGCACCTATAACAACATTATCTTCTATTACTACTGGATTTGCTGAAGGCGGCTCTATAACACCTGCTAATACAGTGCCAGCACCTATATGGCAATCATTTCCAACTGTTGCACGACCACCCATAACTACTCCCATATCTATCATAGTTCTTGCACCAATTTTAGCACCAATATTTATTATTGCACCCATCATTATAACTGCTTTTTCTCCTATTTCAACCATGTCTCTTATAACTGCACCGGGCTCTATTCTAGCATCAACTTTAGTTATATCAAATAGTGGTATAGCTGAATTTCTTCTATCGCAATCTAAATAATAATTAGAAAGCTTGTTTTCTTCTACTATTTTTTTTATTAACTCATAATCACCTTTTATATATTTTAAGTCTTTTCCCACAACTTTTAAGCCATAGTTATTCTTAATTTCTTCATCAGTAATTAAAGTTGATAAAGTTTTTTTAGTAGAATTAGCAATATAAGAAATTATTTGTTTTGATTTTTCTAATTCTGTCATCTTATTCTCCTTTAAATATTTTACTAACTATATTTTAGCATTTTATAAAATAAAATTCCATTTATTTATATTTAATTATATATTAATTCATGTATTTAATAGTATATTTTATTTAAATTTTACATTTAACTTAATTTAATGATATAATTCAATAAAAAAGGAAGCGATATATATGATAAAAGTTTTAAGTTTAGATGGCGGTGGTATAAGGGGCTTATACCAAATACAGGTATTAAAAATTGTTGAAAAAGAAGTAGGAAATTTAAATGATTATTTTGACATTATAATAGGAACAAGCGTTGGATCAATGATTGCTGCATATATTAGATTAGGTTATAATGTAGAAACTATAGAAAAAGAATATATGAAAAATTTAAGAAAAACTTTTGATATTGGAGAAATTTATGAGTTTGAACCTAAAAGCATTAAAGAAGTTATAAAAAAAGAAAAAACTAATAAATCAGTAGGTTTAGAAATTAAATATAATATAAATATTTTCAAAATCAATAATGACATAGAAGAAAAATACAAATTGTCTATACAAGAAGAATTAGTTAATAAAAAAATTCAAAAACCTTTTAATGCTGTTAGTATAAATATTTCTGATAGAGAGCCAAAAATTTTTAAAATTGATGAAAATAGTTCTCACAAAGAAATAGTTGATGCAATAATGTCATCAACTGCCCTACCGGGTTTATTTAAACCACATAAAATAAATAATAAGTTTTATTCCGATGGCGGAATATTATATAATGACCCCTCACTTTTAGGTTTAAATGAAGCATTAAAAATTGAAAAAAATGCAAAAAATATTAAAATACTCTCAATAGGTACTTTAGAAGAAAAAAATTCTAACAAAAATATATATGATACTAAATATTTGAAAAACAAAATATTAGAACATTTAACAAAACAAAATGATTTTCTAAAATTTATAAAGAAAAAATCTAATGAAATAGACTTTATAAACTTTATAGGTGTTGGAAGTTTAGGTTCTTATGCTCATAATTATACTTCTTCATTTTTTGAAGCAACTAATAAAGGGCATAATGAAATATTAAATACTATTTTAGGATTATTTAATGCTAAAGATAATTATTTAAGAATTAGTCACGAAGTAGACAATAAGACAAATGCTCTGCAATATTTATACGAATATACAAAAATTGTTGAAAATGATACCACTTTAAAAGAAAAAATTAAAGAATTTAAAAAGTGTAATGAATAATTATTGCACTTTTTTAACAAAAAAAGAGACTTTTTAGTCTCAATTTTTATTTTTTCTTAGTTTCTTGGAATTTAGCCCAAACACCAGCTTTAGTTAACAAAGATTTAACTGTTTCTGTTGGTTGCGCACCATTTTCTAAAAATCTTAAGATTTCTTCTTCATTTAATTTAACTTGATTTTCTTCTACTAAAGGATTGTAAGTTCCTAAATAAGCTATTGCTTTACCATCTCTTTTACCTAAAGCTTCCATTGCAGCTATTCTGTAAAAAGGTTGTTTTCTTCTACCTAATCTTGTTAATCTTAATTTTACCATTATTTTACCTCCATATTTTTTGACTATCTTTTCATAAATTTATTCATACCCGGTATAGAACCGTTATTAAACATTTTCATCATTTTTTTCATTTGCTCATATTGTTTTAATAATTTATTTACATCTGTCACTGTAACTCCACTACCTTTAGCAATACGATTTTTTCTTGAATATACTTTTAATAATTGTGGGTTTCTTCTTTCTTCTATTGTCATAGAATAAATTACAGCTTCTACCTTTTTCAATTCTTTTTCAGCACCATCCATATCAATGTCGCCCATATTTACTCCCGGTATAAGTTTTAATATTCCACCTAAAGACCCCATTTTTTTAATAATTTTAAATTGTTTTAAGAAATCTTCAAAATCAAATTGATTTTTTCTAAATTTTTCTTCCATAAGTTTTGCTTCTTTTTCATCTATTGCATCTTTTGCTTTTTCAACTAATGATACAACATCTCCCATACCAAGTATTCTTGAAGCTAATCTTTCAGGGTAGAATTTAGAAATTTCATCTAATTTTTCACCTTCACTTATATATTTTATTGGTTTCCCACAAACTTCTTTTATTGATAGAGCAGCCCCACCACGAGTATCTCCATCTAATTTTGTTAATACAACTCCTGTTATATCTAATAAATCATTAAAATTCTTTGATACATTTACAGCATCTTGTCCTGTCATTCCATCTACAACTAATAAGATTTCATCTGGCATTGACAATTCTTTAATATTTTGTAATTCTTTCATAAGTTCTTCATCAATATGAAGCCTTCCTGCTGTATCTATAATTACTGTATTAACTTTTTCAGTTTTAGCATAATCTAATCCATTTTTAACTATTTCTAAAGCATTATTTGAATCATCAATAGTATAATTCTTTACTCCTATTTGATTAGACAATACTTTTAATTGTTTTTTAGCAGCTGGTCTATAAACATCAGCCCCTACTAATAATATTTCTTCTTTTTCTTTTTGAAGTAATTTAGCTAATTTAGCAGCAAAAGTTGTTTTACCAGCCCCTTGAAGCCCAACTAACATTATTACTCTAATATCATTACTTGCTTTATTAAGTTCTACATTTTTACCACCTAGAACTTCTACTAACTCATCATTTATTATTTTAATAAATTGTTGTCTAGCATTAACACCCATTAAAACTTCTGAACCTAAGGCTTTTTCTTTTATTCTACTAACAAAGTTTTTTACTACCCTATAATTTACATCAGCTTCTAATAGTGCTAATTTAACTTCTCTTAAAGCATCTGAAATATTAGATTCTGTTAATTTACTTTGTCCACCAACTTTTTTCATTACTGATTTTAATTTATCGCTTAAACTATCAAACATACTAATAACCCTTCAAATCTTTAATTATTTTTTCTAAATTATCTTTAGTAAAATCTTTTTTTAAATTTTCTAAGATATTTAGATACTCATTTTCTTTTTTTAATATTCCTAATTTCAACTCATAATCATCTAATTTTTTACAAGATCTTTTAATATTTTCAAATACAGCTTGCCTTGAAATATTCATTGCTTCAGCAATTTCAGTAAAAGAATTATCTTCTTCAAAAAATGCTATCATATATTTTTGCTGTTTTGTATTTAGCAAATCTTTGTATGCACTAAATAACTGTGAATATTTTAAAAATTCTTCTATTTCTTTCATAACAATTTATTCTACACTAAACAAAAAAGTTTGTCAAGCATTTTTTCTTGACAAACTTGCAGGTAAACTTTTTTTATTTTCCAGATTTAAAAGAATTTACAATTTTATTCATTATTTTAGACTCTTTATTATTTACATAATCTTCTAATTCTTGTTCTATACCTTCATCAACAATCAAAATTTTTATATTTCTTTTTATCTTAAAATCAGTTTCAGCTAATTCTTCTAAACTTCTATTTTTTAAAAATTCATTAGAATTTTTGTCTTGTAATAGAACTATAATTACTATTTTTGCTAATTCTGGTAATTTATTATTATATTTTTCTAGTATCTTAATATTTGGGTATGCTAATAATAATATATCTGTTTTTTGATTAGCTTCAGAAAATTTTTCAATCAACATATCTGCACTATTAAAATTAGAAGCTCTTAAATTATAAATATTAGTTTTACCATTATTTTCAGCATCATTTTCAAGCATTTTTTCTATTTCTACACCATCTATTTTAACTTGCTTATCTATTTGTTCTCTTGTTACTGCAAATACATTTATTGTCAAAAATGTTAGTATTAAAGTTATAAGTTTTTTCATTTTTTCTCTCCTTTATAAATTATCATTTTTCAAATATTTTTTGAAAAACTTTTAATATCTATTCTGCTAAAATAGACTCTAAAAATTGCGTTATTTTTATAAGAATTTTTGATTCTTTATCTAAAACATAATCTTCAAATTCTTCATCAATAGTATAATTTTCAACTTTTCTTAAAGGCTTTCCAAGTATTTCTTTTATATACTCTTTATCTGGATTATAGTTGTCTATTAAAAAATAATCTCTTGAAAAAAACAAAATATTATCTCTAGGAATATAATCTAAATCTGAATTTTGATATTCTTCCATTGACCTATTTTTTAAATTTTGATTTTCTGCCTCTTCATCCCATAAAACTATCAATACAAGTTTTGAAATTTCAGATAATTTTTCACTATATTTTTCTATTAAATTTATATCTGGGTACACTAAAACTAACACACCATATTTTTTATTACTTTTTACTGCTTCTTTTATAAAATTATCTGCTGTCATAAAATTTGCTGCAAGTGAACCATAAAATCTATTATTATTTACTACTTCTTTTATTTTAATATTTTCAGCTTTAATTCTTTCATTTATTTGCTTATTTGTTACTGCAAATAAATTTATTGACAAAAAAGTTAATAATAAAACCATAATTTTTTTCATAATTTACCCCCTTTAAAATAATGTTTGTTGGTCTGTTTCATTTAAGTGACTAACAACTCCATAAGTATTTAATGTCCCCATTACTGTATTATTTATCCCTGTTCTTTTCGCTAAATCTTCTTTAGAAGTAAATTCATTAGCTTCTCTTGCTTCAACTATATTTTGAGCTACAACATCACCTAATTGGTCTACTGCTACAAATGGCATACGAATTTTACCATCATTTATAATAAATGTTCTTGCTTCTGATTTATATAAGTCTACTGGTAATAATTCAATATTTCTATAATGCATTTCAATTAATATTTCTAATAAATTTATTTCTGCTTTATCATTTACACTCTTTGAAGCTAAAGATTTAAGTTCAAAATACCTTGATTTTAAATGTTCTATTGGTTTTATAGCTTTACTTAATGTAAATGAAGATACTTTTCTATTTAAGTATGCAGTATAAAATTCTAATGGATGATATACTTTAAAGTATGCTATTCTCATCGCCATCATAACATAAGCAACAGCATGCCCTTTTGGAAACATATATTTAATTTTTTCACAAGAATCTATATACCAAGATTTAACTCCTGCTTCTTGCATAATTTTTTTATACTCTTCCCATTGCTCTTTTTTCTTATGTGGCATACCTTTTCTTACAAATTCCATTATCTTAAAACTTGTTTTTTTCTCTACACCTTGTAATATCAAATAGTTCATAATATCGTCTCTAACACTAATAATCTCGCTTAAACTAGCCATTCCCTCATTAACATAGTATTGTGCGTTATTAAGCCAAACATCAGTTCCATGTGATAAACCTGATATTCTTACTAACTCTGTAAAGGTCTTTGGTAAAGTATCTTTTAACATTTCTTTAACAAATGCTGTTCCAAATTCTGGAATACCATTAGTTCCTAATTCTGAATCTATTTGTTCACTTGTAACATTTAGTGCTTCAGTTGATGAAAATAAACTTAAAACTTTAGGGTCTGTTAAAGGAATTGTATATGGACTAATACCTGTTAAATCTTCTAAATTTTTAAGTGTCGTAGGGTCATCATGCCCTAGTATATCAAGTTTTACTAACTGTGAGTCCATAACATGGTAGTCAAAATGTGTTGTTGTAGAATCAGAATTCATATCATTTGCAGGTTTTTGTATAGGAGAAAATTCAAAAATAGATTTATCATTAGGCACAACTACCATTCCTCCCGGATGCTGTCCTGTGGTTTTTCTTGAACCTTCTATCATCATTGCAAGTCTTTCTATTTCAGGAAAATTTTTCTTTATTTCTTCTTTAATATACTCATCTTTAAATGTTTTTACTTCATCTGATTTATTTTCTTCTCCATAAATTTCTTGCGCTGTATTTTCTGCTACTTCTTTTGTAGTTATTTCATAATATTTTTTTACATAACCAATTGCATTATTATATGCTGTTGTAGAAATTGTCCCCGCTCTAAATGTATGGTCTTTTCCAAACAATTCTTCTGTATATTTATGAATATTAGATTGAAATTCACCTGAAAAGTTTAAATCAATATCTGGTACTTTATCACCATCAAACCCCATAAATACTTCAAAAGGTATAGCATGTCCATCTCTTATATATTCAATATCACAATTCGGGCAATTTTTTACTGGTAAATCAACACCACTTTTTTCTAATTCAAATATTTCTACATTTTTACATTTACTGCATCTATAATGTGGTGCTAAACCATTAACTTCTGTTATTCCCATAAGATATGCAACTAAAGATGAACCAACTGAACCACGAGAACCTACTAAATATCCACTATCTACTGATTTTTTAACTAATTTTTGTGCTATTAAATATAGAACAGCAAATCCATTCCCTATTATTGAATTTAATTCTTTTTCAATTCTTTCTTCAATAATTTTAGGAAGTGTGTCCCCGTATAATTCATGTGCTTTCTCATAAGTTAATTTTTTTACTTCTTCTCTATCACCATCTATTTTAGGAGGATAAAAGCCTTTAGGTATTGGTCTTACTTTTTCTATCATATCTGCTATATCATTTGTATTTTTAACCACTATTTCATAAGCAATTTCTTCTCCAAAGTATAAAAATTCATCTAACATTTCTTTAGTTGTTCTAAAATGTGAATTAGAGTTATATTTATAGTTTTTAAATTCTCCATTTGCTACTTGTAATACTTTTTTAGCTTTTGCTTCTTCCTTTGCAATATAGCAAACATCAGATACTGCTACAACTTTTTTATTTTGTTTTTTAGCTAGATTATAGAAAAACTTATTCATTTCCTCTACATATTCACTACCACTAATTTCACCCGTTTTAATTTCTTTTTCATATTTTGAAGTTGGGTATAATTGGAAATAATCATAAAATTTAGATGCTTCTTCTATTTCTTCTTTATCCATACCTCTAATATACAGACTTACCAATTCACCAGAATTATTATATCCTAAACTTGGTGCTGAAGATATTAAAAGTTCATCTCTATGCTTTTCTAATAAACTTTTAGGTATTCTTGGTACTTTACTCCCATAATAATCTATTAATGATTTACTTACTAATTCATACAATGTACTTAAACCTTTTTGTGATTTAAGTAATATTGTTGTCATTTGTACTGGTGCAATACCTATATCTAATTGTAATTTATCATTTATATCTTTTAAAGTTGTAACATTTAGTCCTATTACTCTTTTTAATAAATTTATAAATAACTGTGTAGTAACTTCAGCATCATTTACAGCTCTATGGTGATTTTCATTAGCAATATTAAATCTTTTACATAAAGCATCTAAATTAAATCTTTTTTGATCTTTTAGAGTAAGTTTTGCCCATTCAATAGTATCAATATAACTAAAATTAGATTCATAGCCTAATTGATTACATTTTTCAGTTACAAACCCGACATCAAAACGAGCATTATGAGCTACTAATGTTGTATCTTTTACAAAGTCTAAAAATTTAGGTAAAATCGTTTCAATTTTTTCAGCATCTTTTACATCTTCATCTGTAATATTTGTTAATTTAACTATTTCTTCTGGTATAGGTCTTTCAGGATTTATAAATACAGAAAATTTATCTATAATTTCTAAATTTTTAATTTTAACTGCACCAATTTCTATAATCTTATCTTCATAAGGATTAAATCCTGTTGTTTCTATATCAAATACTACATAAGTTTCTTCTTCAATAATTACATTTTTAGGATTTATTACTAATTTAGCATTATCATCTACCATATACGCTGTTAAACCAAGTATGGCTTTAGTTTCAGAATTTTCATTAAATATGAATGGAAAACTATGAACTACACCTAAATCAGTAACTGCAAAAGCTTTATGACCAATCTTTTCAATTATATTAGTTATTTTTTTACAATTTATATTAGAATACATCTCTGTCATATTAGTTTTAACACTTAATTCTACTCTTTTAACTTCTGCATCATCTATTATACTATGATCTACTTCACCTAATTTTTTTATTTGTTTTAATTTGATATAATAATCTCTATCAAACTTTTCATCTTTAGTAAAAATTCCTTTAACTTCCACCATATCATTTACTTTTAAACCATAATCTAAATCAGCATTATAGAATTTTTTGGCTATAACCGATTTTTCACCATCTGTAATATAAAAAGTAACTAATTTTAATTTATTACCATCTCTACCATTTATATCTTTTTCTACTATATGGAAAAGTTCTCCTTTTATTTCTAAAAATTTCCCTATCTCAAAATCTACTATTATTGGCTTTGGTTTTTCTTTTTTGATTTCTTTTATAGGATTTTTGGGCATATTTTTTGAAATAAATACTTCAACTGGATTTTTATATGCTCTTATTATTTTATCTTTTAATTTTTCTGTTAAATCATTAGTTTTAATTAACTTTTCTTCCATTTCAGTTGTAGTAATTATTTGTATAATATTATCTGATACATTTAATGTTATATTAGATAATATTTTTTGTATAGTTATATTTTCAAATTTCATAATTTCAAACATATAATTAGCAATATTTTCTAAACTCTCATTTTCTGAAAATTCAAAAAAATAACTTATATTATATATACTACTATACATTTTTAATTTGTTTTTTATATTACTGTCTAATTTTTTTATTGCATTAAAATCTTTAGAATCTAATACTTTTAAATAAATATACAGCCTAATAGTTGAAGAAGGTATTACTTCTATATTATATAGACTAATACCTTCTATTCCAAATGCAATCTCTAAATCTAACTTTGGTTTTAATTTAATAATTTTTTTCATTATTTTATTCCTAATTTTTTATCAATTATATTTAATATATATTCCCTATCTTCTTCATTATTAACAAAATCAATTTCATCTACATTTATCTTTATAAATTCAGATAAATTATAGTTTTCAAAATACTCTCTATAATTTTTATCTAAACTTTTCCAATAATCTAATGGAACTATTTGTTCGTAATCTCTACCTCTTTTTTGTATCTTTTTAACTGCATTATCAACTGTTGTTTCTAAATAAATCATAAGAGATGGTCTTTCAACATTTTCTAGCATATTATATAATAATTCTTCATATAAATTAAATTCTTCTTTAGACATTTCACCGTCATCAGCTAACATTTTACTAAAAATAACATCTCCATATATAGATCTATCCATAACACAAGCACCTAATTTAGCTGCATCTTTTATCATTTTATATCTTTTATTTAAGAAAAATATTTGTAAAGGAAAACTCCATCTTTTTTTATCATAATAAAATTTATCTAATATCGGGTTGTCAACTACTGGTTCTTCATATAATTTAATACCATACCTTTCAGCTATCAATTTACCTAAAGAACTCTTTCCAACTCCAACTACTCCATCAACACATATAGTTCCTTTCATTATATCCTCCTTAACTTTTGCTTTTTTAAAAAAATTTTTGTAATAATGCATAAATATACTCCTGTCAAAAAATCCCAAGTGGGATTTATTTAATAATTATTTGCTCTTTTTTAAATCCAACAGATATTAAACTAACTTCAATACCTAAGTATCCTTCAATATATTCTATATACTTTCTACAATTTTCAGGTAATTTATCATACTCTTTTATATCAGTAATATCTTCATCCCAACCATCAAATTCTTTATATAATATATCCATTTCTTTATTTAAATTACATTCTAATGGATATGTTGGATAAACTATTCCATCTATCTCATAACCAACTGCAATTCTAATTTTATCTAAACCTGTTAAAACATCTAATTTTGTTAAATTTAATTCTGTAACTCCATTAATCATTATACTATATTTTAATGCAACTAAATCTATCCAACCACATCTTCTTTGAATATTAGTTCCACTAATATATTCGTTTCCTTTTCTTGCTAAATGCTCTTTTGTTTCAAAAAATACTTCTGTTGGAAATACTCCGCTAGATACTCTTG
>PDWI01008088.1_pt1 | contig 12489 bp, 8 predicted proteins | sample 1430891 | NCBI WGS metagenome assembly PDWI01 (sample SAMN01162508, study PRJNA174530) | Oral metagenome, whole genome shotgun sequencing project. | biome: Marine environment; feature: Marine mammal; material: Swab sample of the gingival sulcus; isolation source: swab sample of gingival sulcus... | reverse complement strand
TGGATTTAGCCAAGAATACAAGGACAGATATTGGGAAGATATGTATGAGAAAGCAGAGTATGATTATATAAGTGATATGGAAGGTGCAAAGGAAGAGGGGATGCTTTTAGGTAAGGAAGAGGGAATAGCAATAGGCGAAGAACGTGGAATTCTTTTAGGTAGAGAAGAAGGGGTGCTTTTAGGCAAGGAAGAAGGTAAGACAGAAATTGCGAAAAATATGCTTGATTTAGGAGTTGATAAGCAAGTTATAATGAAAGCTACAGGCTTAAATGAAAAAGAAATTTCAGATTTAAAGGATTAATATTTAATAAAATGAATATTGTAGAACTACAGGAGAATGAGGTTACCCCAAACTCTTGTAGTTTTTTTATGTTTAGAAATCTACAACCCAACCAATCCAATTTGTTGATTCAATAATCCTGTTTATTTCACTTAAAATCTTAAAATTTCAAAACTCCTGCCTATCAAACAGTTGAAATTTTATACAGGTCTATATTTACATCCGAAAGCGTATTCGAATTTGCAAATGCTGTGGAATTGGCAATAAGTGCAGGCACTTTGTGAAGTCCATCTCAAAGGAGAAACATCTATCTTTCCATCCACTAAATTTGTACATATTTCAACAATTTTTGAATTTGTGTTATTTTGAAATTCTTTGAATTCATCATCATTCATTAAACTATTTCCGGAAAATTCACCGTCTTTTTTCTTCCTAATAGGAAGGACTTCTGAAAAACCTTCAAACTCTCCAGCAATATTGTGAATTAAAGAATTATTGTTTAACATAAAACCATCTAACTTAAAATCTTTTTGTACAGTATCTTTAATTTTATTTTTGTCAGCAGTACCTTCAATATTAACAATAGGTTCTTGTATTTTAAAATAAAAAGCCCCTGCTGGTTTAAAGTGAGTGTTGTAATTATGAGAAACAGCATTAAGGTATAAAATCAACTGTAATGACACACCTTTTTCACAAAGATTTTTATTAAATGACTGATACCCTGATTTGTAATCTATAATTTTTGCATAGTTGTCTGGTAAAATATCAACACGGTCAATTTGTCCTTCAATAGATATTGTTTGATTATTTTTATTAGGTATGTTCACTTTTAAAGGTGAAAAGCTTTGATTTGCACCATCTTTGAAACTTGCTTCAAAGAACATTTTTTCTAAAGTACCTTTTTGAACTTGTGTAATCATTTGATAAGTAGATTGTAAACAAACTCTGCGTAATCTGTTTTTCCTGTATTCTCCGTCAGAATTACTTAAAAATACGCCTTCTCGGTATTTAGGTAATTCTTTGTCTATAAAATCATTGATAAAATTTTCACAATAATCCAAATCGCAAGTCATCCATTTAGAAGCAGGAGAAGTAATATCTTCATTTGGAGAGGTTAAATCTTGTGATAATTTCATTAAACAAAGATGATAAACATCTCCAAGCTCTCTTGATGAAACATTAAATGCTCTATTTTCATAAGGTTTAAGCCCATAATTTATAAAGTGGGAAAAAGGACAGTGACTGTATTTTTCCATTGCAGAGGGGCTTAGCAACAATTCTTCTTTGGAATTATATTTGTACAAACCTTTTAGAAATCTACTCGATATTTTTCCTGTCTTAGTGTTAAATGTAAGTCCATCTTTGACATTTTGCAGTTTATTAGGTAAAAATTCTTGTAACCATTTGTATGAATTTTTTGTCCAAATTGTGTTGATTTGGTTTTTTAATTCTTTACTAATGTGTTGCAAAGTTGAATCCTTAGAAAGACTGAAAAAATATGGGTTTTCTAAATCGTGTATATCCTTTGATACTGCTATATCTGGGAATATTTTTTTGATTCTGCCAAATATTGTAGATGGCTTTAAAGTTTGTCCATCTAAATCGCTAAGAGAACAACTTATATAAAAATGATGAGTAGGCTTCGCAAAGTTTCTATATATAGATAAATTCTCTTCTTGAATTTCAAAATTTCTATTATTGCAAATTTCAAAGGAATTATTAAATAGAGATATTTTTTCATCATCGCTTAAAACTCCATTATTTGAACTCGTAGCAGGAAGAACGCCATCATTTGCATTAAGCACCATAAGAATCTTTGTGTTTCCAATCCTAGTTCTTTTAATGCTACCGATTAATATAGAATCATTTGAGTTTGGAAGCACCCCTATTTCTGAACTTGAAAAACCCTCTTTTACTATGTCTAAAAAAGTTTCTGCGCTTATATCTTCATCAGCCATTAAGCTGGAAATCTGCTCTAAAATATTGGTGAAAACATTCCAAATCTGTGATGTGATGGAGGCTTGCTCGTATAAATTTTCTTGCTCTTGAATTTCTACTAAATTATATAGCTGTTCTCCTATTTGTAAATCATTAAGTAGATAATAGTATAGAATTTCACATTTTTGTAGACCAGTTTTTGCATCTTTAAAATCCTTTAGAAATGGGTCTAAAGTTTTGAAAAGTCTGTTTCGTATTTCATTTATATTTTGAAAAGCTTCTTCTCCTAGAATTTGAGAACCTTTCACAAATTCCTTTTGCCATTGCCAAGCTTTTATATCGTAGGCATAGGCATAGTTTTCAATAAGTTCTTCTTCATCAGTTGTGAAATCTAAAAATTGTGTCTTCAGTAGCCCAAGAATATTGTTTGTATTTATGGAACCGCTACCGATTTGGATAAGATAAGTAATAAATTCAACTAAAGGGTGATTCATAATATTTCTTTTTAAATCTAAAAATACATTTAGATTATATTCTTGAAAGACCCTATGAAAAATATGACTGTAATTTTCAAGGTTGTTAGTGAGAATTACTATGTCTTTTTGTTTAAATCCTTTTTCCCTGATTAAAGCATTGATATAAATTGCAGCACTTTCAATTTCAGCTCTTGGATTAGAAGCTTCTACTAATTTTATAGGCTGAATAAAATCACGTAATAAATTTTTATGTAAACTGCAAGAAGTGTTTGAATTACTTTTTTTTGATTCTGGAGAATCGTAAGGATTTATTTGAGAACTAAATAATTCTTTTTCTAAATATAGCACTTCCGGTGCTATATTATACTCTGAAGTCTTTTGTTTTAAATATTCATCGTCTATCGGCGATATACGATATTTGCCACCTAAACTAAGACAAATATTTTTGAGTTGGTTGATTACAAAGGTGGTGATTTCAAATAAACTTTTGTCTTTTGATGATGTATCCCAAGTTAATAAAATATTTACATCTAAAGCTTTTTCTAAAAGTCCTTTAATGACATTTAATAATTTAGGAGAAAAATATTCAAAACCGACGATCCAAATATTGTACTGGGATAATTTTTTTGAATCCTTAATTTTTGAAGAAAAATAGTTTGTGTAATCTTCTCCATCTAAATATGTTTTTTCTATAGTTTTCTCATAATTTTCATATATGAATTGAATATCTTCAAGTTTTTGTTTAAGTATATTTGTGCCGTTTAATTGTTTTGTTATTTCGTCAAGTTGGGTTGGAGTAGTAGAAAACTCCTTCATCTCTGAAAACAAATCGTTCAATTTCTCCAAAAATGAAGGAGTTTTCTCCATTCCGCGAAAAAGTTTCAACTTATCTTTGTTGTCTTTGATGATTTTTGACAGCAACATATAGCGACCGTATTTGTCCAATGTAGAAACTTTTTCGCCACCGACTTCTTTTAAAACCTTGTAACCAAGCCTTGAAAAACTTATGATTTCTATATCCATAAGGGCTTGTGTTTCAAGGTGTTTAAAAGCTTCCTTTTCAGCTTCCAAAGTGAACTGTTCAGGTACTATGATGTAAGTTTTTGTTCCTTGAATTTTCACCTGACTGAACAAAAACTTCATTTTATCTAAATTTTCTCTACCGTAAAAAATATTCATAAAACACCCTGCTCTAAAAATTTAACTATATAAATATTTTATACAATGATTTTAAGGAACGCAAGTTGTTTTGACTGAGAAACAAAATGAAATGATGCAATAATATAAATACTAGTCAAATCAATGTACTAAATGGTATAATAATTAGTATAATTGTATAGTGGGGATATGAGGCGTGTTATGAAAAATAAGACAAATGCAATGAGGTATTTGGATAATTTAAAAATTGATTATGAGATTATAGAATATAAGACTGATGATGGAAAAATCGATGGAATAAGTGTAGCAAATAAAGTTGGATACGTTGTGGAAAATGTATATAAAACATTAGTTGGAAGAGGCGAGAATATATTTGTAACTTTGGTACCAGTGGACAAAGAAGTTGATTTGAAAAAGTTGGCTAAAGCAGTAGGATATAAAAAAGTACAAATGGTGGCAGTAAAAGAATTGCTAGGCCTTACAGGGTATATTAGAGGTGGTTGTTCTCCTTTTGCTATGAAGAAAAAATATCCTATTTATATTCAAAAAGATATTTTAGATAAAGAATTTATTTTGGTTAGTGCAGGTAAAATAGGTATGCAAATAAAATTATCGGTAGAAGATTTTTTGAAATCATCAGAAGCAAAGATAGTTGATGTTGTAGAATAAAAAGATTATTACTTGAAAAATTTTTGAAAGTTAATAATTTGTTAATAATTTATACATAGGGAGTTAAAAACTAGGGTATATAATTAAAATACAAGAGGGATACGAGAATTGAAAGGAGTGTATTGATATGAAGTTTATGAACTTTAAAAAAATACAAAATAAAAAGCACGGTATAACAGCTTTATCCATAGTCTTAGGAGTAGTTTTATTGACAGGTTCAGTATATGCAAACTATGATGACTCAAAGGGATATGTAAATCTAAAAGAGGGAGTTAAAAAACTTGTATTTACTGAAGAAAATTTTTCTTTAGATGGAAAAATGACAGTGTATATTGATGGCGAGGAAATTGTAGAAGCAAAAACTTCACTTGAACTTGATGGGGATAAATATCATACTAAGAGTGTATCTCCAGAGGGCGAAGTTGACGAAAGCTATCAACTGAAAGATTATAGATATGATAAGCAAGAAGATAGTGATGCGTATTATGAATATGAATCAAATTACAGTTTTAGAAAAGAGATTGAAGGGGATTCAACAAATGTTAAGAAAGCAGCTAGATTTTTTGAACTTTTAGTAGATGCTGTAGTAGGCGATTTGAAAAACAACTTTATCCTAGAGTCTAAAGATAAAGACGAAAGAGTTTATTTGATAGACGTAAGTGGAAATCAAATACCTGAAATTATAAATGCTGGTCTAGGAATGACATTTGGTACAGCTAATTATTATGAGATGAATAGAATAATAGAAGATACTGATGAAAAAGATGTTTCTGAAAGAATCTTTTATGAAAGTGAATATAAATCGAAAAAAATATATTTCGAAGAGAAAACAGGGGAAAATTTTGATGAACATTTTTATCCAGATGATATAGATGATGAAAAAGACAATGAGAAAACTTGGGAAGAACTTTCTAAGGAAGAAGACTCTTGGGGAGAAAAGATGGAACAGGAACACAGAGCTTTATTTAAAAAGAAATTCCCTGAAGGTTCTTTTGGATATATGTATGTAGATGAAAATAACAAGATTTATTATTATGATAACTTTAGAGAATTGTCTAATAGGTTCATTGAAAATGGAAGAATGGATTATATTGTTTATCTTCTAGGTTCAGACCCATATATAAGTAATGGTATGTGTAGATATTCTTTAGATAAAAAAGGTAATATTGGTGAATATGAAATTTCAACAGTTATGTCAGGCAAAGATATGGACGGTAAAAAACATAGCATAAAAATTCAGTTTAAAGGTGAAGTGTATGATTATGGAACTACAAAAATAGATTTTGATCCGAAAAAAGAAACAATTGAAAATCCTTATGACAAGGAAGCAACAGTAGAGGAAGTTGAGTATGTGGACTAGTAGGTTGAAATACTAATAAAAATGTTAGGAGTGGATTTAATTCACTCCTTTCTAGCAATTTGATTATGGATATTTTAACAGGTTGCAGAGGTAATATAATAGAACTATGAAAGGGTGTAAAGATGGAAAACACAGCAGGTAATATTGTGGGTAATGAAAAAGCTGTATTGAAAATAGACGATTTAACCAAGATTTATAAAAATGGTCGTGGTGTAAGAAATATATCTTTTGAGATTGAGCCAGGAGATAGAGTGGGGTTGCTAGGACCTAATGGTTCAGGTAAAACTACTATAATGAAAGTTATTATGGGATTAATACATTCAGATAAAGGTAAAGCCTTGATTTTTGGAAATGATATAGAAGAAGATGTGGAGAAAGCTTTATCCAAAGTTGGAGGTTTAATAGAGCGTCCTGCTTTATTTGAGAATATGACAGCCATTGATAATTTGGAGATGGTTAGAGCTTATTATCCCGATATTACTAAACAAAGGGTAGAAGAAATACTTGAAGTTGTAGGTCTTTATCAGTATAGAAAAGAAAAATGCGGTAGATTCTCTCTTGGAATGAAACAGAGGTTAGGTCTTGCCCTTGCTATATTATCAAAACCTGAACTAGTTATTTTAGATGAACCTACCAATGGGCTTGATATTCAAGGAACAGTTGAAGTGAGAGAAATAATCAAGAAAATGACTGAAAAATATGGAACCTCTTTTCTTATTGCTAGCCATTTGGCACCAGAAATAGAGAAAACTTGTAATAAAGTTGCAGTAGTCCATGAAGGAGAGCTTTTAGCTTTTGAAACTATGGAAAGAGCTTTGGAATTAAATCCAAGTTTAGAGGAGTATTTTCTTCACAAAGTAAAAGAAAAGAAAGGCTCAATACTTTTATAAAAGTAACATAGAGATGTTTTAATAGAATTATAGAGGGAGAAATATATGTCGTTATTTAAAGCCACTTTAAAAAATGAAATGAAGAAAGTATTTAAAAAGAAAAAATTTATAGTGTTTTTATTTATAGAAATTATTATATGTGTTTTAGTTATATTATTTAGCTTGGGTATGCAAAAAGTTACTTCAGGAGCCCTTTCTTCAAATCTGTTTTTTGCAAACTTACCGATGACAATGTTGAAGTTTTTTGTCCAGGTGTATATACCGTTGATTGTGATTATGGCAGTTACTGATTTATTTTCAGGAGAAGTCAGCGATGGAACTATAAGAAGTACATTTATGCGACCTGTAAGTAGGTTGAAAACCTATTGTGCAAAAGTTTTTGCAACATTTGTAGTCGCTTTAGTGTATTTGATTGTACTATTTATTATGACAACAGGAATGAAGGTTGTAACAGGCTCTTTCTCAATGGCATCAGCAGGTGTTTTCTACGGATTGATGGCATATTTATTGAACTTAATACCTCTACTTGTATTAATTTTATTTTTTGCTATGGTAGTTCAATTTTCATCTAGTCCATCGTTATCTATAATAATAAATGTTGTTATATATATGGCGCTACATGCGGTATCATTTTTAGTAAATGAAGTTTCAGGTCTATTGTTTACAGATTATATGCTTTGGCATAATTTATGGCTTGGAGTTTCGCTTCCTATTTTACCACTTTTATCAAAAATGATGCTGATTGGAAGCTATGGATTGATTTTTGGTGCTATTGGATATTACTATTTTGAAAGAAAAGAAATTTAATTAAAATATTTTATAAAAGGGAAAATGTATGAAATCTTTAAGACAGGAGTTTATAAAAAATAGTATAGTTATTATATTAATGTCGGGAATTTTGATATTGATTATGAGTGCTTTGTTGTTTTTTGGATTTTACTCGAAAGAAACTGTTGCAGTAAGGGAAATGGTTTGTGGTATTTTAGAGTTTTTTAATGGTACAGATGATAGAAAAGAATGGGTTTCTGGGTATATGTTTATATGGCTAGTTATGTCTATTTTAATTATTATTTCTGTTATATTATCTGTAAGTAGAATTTTAAGGCAAAAAATTCATGGATATATTGAGGAATTAAAAACTTCAGCAGGTCATATTGCAAAGGGAAATTTAGACATAGAGGTTTTGAACTCAGAATATGTAGAGCTAAATGAATTAGGGAATTCTATTGACCAAATAAGGATAACTCTTGAAAAAAATCGCCAGTTAGAAAAAAGCATTATAGATGAAAGAAAATTGCTGTTGGCAAATTTATCTCATGATTTGAGGACGCCTATTACAAGTATAAAGGGATATATTGAGGGAATCAGAGATGGTGTTGCAGATACTGAAGAAAAAATGGAAAAATATTTAGATACAATATACAGAAAAACAATGTTGCTTCAAAGTATTGTTGAAAATATGGCTGAGTTTTCGGAGCTAGAAATTGGAAGAATGCAGTACGCTTATGAAACTGTGGAATTAAAATCTTATATGGAGCATTTGTGCGAAATATATGAGTATGAAGCTGAAGAAAGAAATTTGACATTTTCTAAAAATATTACCGATAAAGAAATTTACATTTTTGCAGATAGAAATAAATTAAAAAGAGCTTTGGACAATTTATATTCAAATGCTTTGAAATACACTAAGAAAAACGGTAAAGTAGAGGTGTCTTTGACAGAAGAGAAAGATGGTGCTATTATACTGATTTCCGATAGTGGCAAAGGAATAAGTGGAAGTGATTTAGACCAAATTTTTGATACTTTTTTCAGGGGAGATGCAGCAAGGACAAATATAGATGGAACAGGTCTAGGTCTCGGTATTGCAAAGCAAATAATAGAGGCTCATAGAGGAAAACTTTGGGTAAAAAGCAAAGAGGGAAAAGGAACAGATGCATTTATATATCTACGACAAAGGTAGAAAGGAAATATGAAGATGAAAATTTTGATTGTGGAAGATGATAGAAGCATTGCTGAGCTTGAGAGAGATTATTTAGAAATAAACGGATTTGAGTGTACTATTGAATCAGATGGGGCAAAGGCATTAGATATAGCGTTGAAAGAAGATTTTAATCTTATAGTCCTAGATGTTATGCTACCAAATATGACCGGCTTTGAATTTTGCTCAAAATTTAGAGAGAAAAAAGATATACCTGTTATTATTGTTTCTGCGAAAAAAGATGATATAGACAAAATAAGAGGTTTAGGTATTGGTGCTGATGATTATATGATTAAACCTTTCAGCCCTAATGAACTTGTGGCAAGAGTAAAGAATCATATAAAAAGATATGAAAAACTGACCAGCAAGTCGGTTTTTAAAGAAAAAGAAGAAGTTGATAATATTAGCGTTAGAGAATTAGAGATAAATAAATCCGATAGGCGAGTATTTGTTTGCGGAAATGAAAAGGTAATGCCAGCTAAAGAATTTGATTTACTTGTATTTTTGGCTGAAAATCCCAACAAAGTTTTTTCAAAGGAATTTTTATTTGATAGAATTTGGGGGATAAATGCAATAGGAGATGTTTCGACAGTTACAGTACATATAAGACGACTTAGAGAAAAAATTGAAGATGAAGATAAGGGAATTGTCTTTATTGAAACTGTTTGGGGTGTAGGATATCGTTTTAAAAATTGATACAGTAAGATGTGTCAATTTTTTATTTGGTCATTTAAAAATTTTTAAGTTGATAATATTTTGTGAAAGTTGTTTTTAAAACGCTTTTTACCTTGCATTTTAGCAGATGTTTTAGTATGATTTTCATATATAGTATTAGTGATTTTGAAAGGAAAAAATATGCAATCTGAAAAATATTTAAACTTGTTAGCAAGAGAGTATCCAACTATAAAAAAAGCCTCGGCAGAAATTATAAATTTGAAGGCTATTTTAAGCTTACCAAAGGGAACAGAGTTCTTTTTAAGTGATTTACACGGAGAGCATGAAGCTTTTATTCATATTTTAAAAAGCGCTTCAGGTGTAATTCGTTCTAAAATAGATGATTTGTTTTCAAAAAATATGAATGAACGAGAAAAAGAAAGGTTTGCAACTCTTGTTTATGACACAAAAAGTGAGATAGAAAGAGTTAAAAATGAAGATGTTGATTATGAATTGTGGTGCAAAAAAAATATTTATAGATTAGTTCAGCTTTGCAAATCTGTATCTCACAAGTACAGTCGTTCTAAAGTGAGAAAAAGATTGCCAAAAACCAGTTTATATATAATAGATGAACTTTTGAATGTAGCAGATGAAGAAAACAAAGCGTACTACTACAACGAAATAATAGATGCCATAGTTGATGAGGATATGGCAGAAACTTTTATGGTTAAAATTACAGATGCTATAAGTAAATTGGCAGTGGATAGATTGCATATAATTGGGGATATATATGATAGAGGTGCTCATCCAGATTATATAATGGATTATTTACTAGATTTTCACGATGTAGATTTCCAATGGGGGAACCACGATGTTGTGTGGATGGGTGCAGCCACAGGGAACTGGGCATGTATCACAAATGTAATAAGAATGAATATAAGCTATAACAATTTTGATATGCTTGAAATTGGTTATGGTATCAACTTGAGAGCCTTGGCAACTTTTGCAGAAAAAGTTTATAGAGATGACCCTTGTAAATATTTTCAACCTCATATGTTAGACAGAAACACCTTTGACCCTGTAGATGAAAATTTAGCAGCAAAAATGCACAAAGCAATAGCTATTATTCAGCATAAAGTAGAAGGACAAAGGATTAAAGCACACCCAGAATTTAAGTTGGAAAACAGGTTAGTTCTTGAAAGAATAGATTTTGATAAAGGAACAATGGAAATAAAAGGGGAAACCTATCCTCTTCGTGATACAAATTTCCCGACTATTGATAAAAACGATCCCTACAAATTGACAGAAGAAGAAACAATGCTTTTAAAAACTTTAGAGTCATCATTTGTAGAAAGCAAGAAGTTACAACAACATATTAAATTCCTGTACAGCCAAGGTGCGTTGTATAAATGTGTAAACGGGCAACTATTGTTTCACGGTTGCATACCAGTGGACGAAGATGGAGAATTTCAAGAGGTGAATTTCTATGGAAAAGGATATAAGGGAAAAGCGTTGATGGACTATTTAGATGACCAAATAAGAAAAGCTTTCTTCAATCCTATAGCATCTGATGAAACAGGAAAACCAGGGGATATAATGTGGTATCTGTGGCTAGGAAGTCAATCGCCACTTTTTGGTAAAGATCAAATGACTACTTTTGAAAGGTCTTTTATAGAAGATAAAAAAACTCACAAAGAACATACGGTGCCTTATTATAAATGGATAAAAGAACAAAGTTTCTGTGAAAAAATATTGAAAGAATTTGGATTAGACCCTGAAACTTCTCATATTTTAAATGGACACGTCCCAGTAAAAATTAAAGATGGAGAAAGCCCAATAAGAGGCGGTGGAAAATTATTTGTAATAGATGGTGGCATATCAAAAGCATATCAAAAACAAACAGGTATAGGTGGATATACCTTTATCTCAAATTCGAGATTTTTGGCATTGGCAGAACATAAACCATTTTCGCCAAGACAGGAAGATGGTTCACAACAATTCCATGCACCAGAAATAAAAATAGTTGAGAACTTCCCAGTGCGTCTAACAGTAAAAATGACTGACATAGGCGATGAACTTGAAAAGCAAATTGCAGATTTAAAAGAGCTGGTTAGGGCTTATAGGTCAGGGGAATTAAAAGAACAATAATTGCTTGTCTTTTTTGCGTATAACTGTAGAATTGTGCATATTGCCTTTGCTTGTGTACTATCTGTACACGGCACTGCAGGCGCATTTCAATTCTTTGTTCTATGCAAAAAATCCTGCGCAATTCTGGATAATTTAATTTATGTGAATTATTTAATTGGTAAAGCGTTGTTGTAGGTCGCAAGTGCGAGTCTCCAGGACTATTTGTACACTACGATTCTTCTTGATCCCACGCCTAGCTTATGACAAAAAATCCTACGCAATTCTGGGGAATTAGATAAAGGGAATATGGAGTTTATTGTTAAATATAAAATATACAAAAGAGAATATCTAAAAGGTATTCTTTTTTGTTATGTAGAGCATTTTTAAAAGCTTGACAGGGCAATAACTTTAATGTAATATAAAAACTGACCGGCGGGTCGGAAAATTAAAAAGTTCAGAAAGGGTAATGGAAAATGAATAAAAAGAAAATAATTATATGGATAATTGCTATAGTTTTTATAGGTATAGCAGGCTATAGAATATATGATACATTTTTTAAAGCAGAGGAGATTATAGAAAAACAAAATATTGTGAAAGTGGAAGTTGTAGAAGAAAGAGATATTGTGACGTCTTCTCCTATTTCAGCAAAAATTGAACCTAAAGAACAAGTTGCTATAATACCTATGGCACAAGGACAAATAACATCTGTAAATGTAAAGCTGGGAGATAAGGTAAAAAAAGGTCAAGTTCTTTTCACAATAGATTCAACTCAAGCAAAAACAGTTATGAATAAGGCAAAAGAGGGATATTTATCTGCAAAATCAACTTTTGAAAGAGTAAATAGACTATATCAAGAGGGAGCTATATCAAAGCAAGAATTTGAAAATGCTCAAACTCAAAAGGTTATAGCGAATGAAAATTATATATCAAGTAGTGACGCATACAGTAATTGCATAGTA
>PDWI01008087.1_pt1 | contig 12489 bp, 9 predicted proteins | sample 1430891 | NCBI WGS metagenome assembly PDWI01 (sample SAMN01162508, study PRJNA174530) | Oral metagenome, whole genome shotgun sequencing project. | biome: Marine environment; feature: Marine mammal; material: Swab sample of the gingival sulcus; isolation source: swab sample of gingival sulcus... | reverse complement strand
AAAGGCTTTCATGAATTTGACTGCTATTTTTTTATTAGCAGATAAAAATTTTTCTGCTTTTTTATGATAAATTATTTTATAAGACATCAGATAAACTCAACTCTTTACCGCTTAAATCATCAAAATCAATGTTTAAAGCTTTTATCTCTTCTTCCTCCTCTTTTGATATTGCTTTACAGTTCTTTTGTAAATATTCATTTAGACCTATATTTTCTTCTTTTTCAATCTCTTTTAATGCGGCTTGACAAAGAAAGTTACTAAAAGTTTTATCATGTATTTTTACATAAGTATTTATTTTCTCGTAATCTTCTTGCCCTAGACTTATATTTTTTCTCACTCTTTTACTGTTTGAAACTGCAGTCATTTTTATTCCTTTGTGTTCGTGTGTACATGTGTATTTTACAATGTTAAGCATACAATACTGCTTAATCACAAAAAAAGATATTGATTTATAAATTCTTCTAGTTACTTTTTATTGTTATTTCTGTATCCAAAAGTATCGTGGAATTTTTTATGACATATCTTACAAAGTGTTATATCGTTAGTTAAATCAAACCTTTTTTTGATTTTGTAAAAATTGCATTTCGGGTTTAAATGTGGGATAAAATATTAAATTTTATATCATTTTAATCTAAATTATACTAAACTACAGTAGTTAGTTGTAATTTATAATTAACATCATATTGGAGGTTTAGTTATGAGACATATTTTAAGGTTAATGTTTTTACTGTTTTTAATGCTTGGTTCATTTGTGTATGCTGAGGAAGTTGATGGTTTAACTGGAAAATACTATTTGGGAGATTATTTTGGTGAATTTCTTAATAAGCCAGATGCTGCAACTAAAGAAATAGACAAAAAACATTTGGTATATTTTAACATAGATGAAACGATAAACTTCGATAAAGCACATTTAGATCGTTTAAGGGCTAGCGATAGACAGGCAATCACTGTTGTTTGGGATGGTTATGTTTATGTTAAGGTTGAAAACGATTATCAGTTCAAAGTAGAAAAAGATGATAAAGCTATCTTGTTCATTGATGGAAAAGAAATTATAAAATCCGAGAAATACAGTCACAATCCTATAAAACAAGTTCATTTATCTAAAGGAAAAACTCGTATTAGGCTGGTGTACCTAGCTGGGGGTGGTCAGGATAATGTTAAGCTAAAATGGGGTTGGTCTGATAAGCCAATAGGTGATGTAAAAGATGAAGATTTAGAGGGAATTATCGAATCAAAATGGTTAAAAACTAATACAGATGACTTATACTATCCTAAAACAATCAATGGTCTAACTGGAGACTATTTTTATGGCAATCATTTTGGAACAACAGGAGCAGAAACTATATTGGATTTAGATACTGTGCTAAGGCGAAAACATAGTAATGACCAAGAGATAGATTTTGATAAAGATTATCTACGGGCTTTAAATCCAAAAAGTTCTATGACTGTTGTTTGGGATGGATATATAAAGGTCGATGAAAGCAAAAACTACTCTTTTAACCTGCGTTATGACAATGGTGCCAAGATATATATAGATAGAAAAGAAGTTTTTGCTACTGCAAAACACAGTGATTGGACTGAATCATATAAATCCATTGATAATGTATATTTGCTAAAAGGCAATCACAGGTTTAGAATGGTTTTTTATGCTGGCGGTAATGACAATATCTCGCTTAAATGGAAAGGTAGCCATGGGGATGCTGTTATATCTGGTAGCGATTTTCAAACTTTTTTTGAGCCTCAAAAAAATGTGATTGTACAAGTAGATACTTTTAATACCAATCCAAGCTATGGCAGTGTTGTATATATAGATTTAAGTTTGATTTCTGGCTTAAGCGGCTCTTTAAAATATAAAACTCAAGATCTCACTGCTGTTGGCGGGCTTGAGTTTGAGAAAACTAGCGGAACATTAAATTTTGATCAAAATAATAAAAATCAAACTATAATTTTAAAAATAAAAAATAATCCATCACAATATGATAAAGAGTTTTTGATACGATTTTATGATATTATGCCAGCAGTTAAGGGTTCTTTGATCAGATATGTGTATAATGATAGTTATTTAAAAGCACAAGATATAAAAATAACTATTAGAGGAAAAAGAGATGATGCTGATGATGTTTTTAACAATACCAAGGGAGTTTTAAATACAGAGCGTGATTTTGGCATACGAAATCCAAAAGAGACAAGAAATATTTATGGAAATGTTGTTTTTCTTGGAAATACAATTTTGTGTCCAAAAGATGAAAATGGTGTTTGTTTACAAGATACTTCAGTCAGATTGGCAAATAATAATGTTGATTTAAAGTATGTAAATACGAGTAAATTTATGGATTCTTCTAAAGAGATAATTAAGTTCAATAACTCATCTAAAGCAAAAATTGCCATACCTAATGATGCCACCGTGGTATGGGCAGGTCTTTATACACAGGGGTATTTGCATGATGCTATAAAAAGAGTACAAGCAAGAGATGAAAATGGAAATTTAAAGTATTATACAGATCCAAATACAGGGCTTCCTAATTATAACGATCCAGTAATGGAAAACATAACAATACAATCTATGACTAAAGAACAGTTCATTAAGTATGCTAGTATGCCAACATACATAAAGCTTGATAAATTTAAAGATAGGATAGAAGTAAAAAGTAGCGTTGTTAATTTTCTTCAAGCACCAAATGGATATAGTCACTCTTCTTTTACTGATATAACAAAATATTTTAAAGATGCTAACGGAGCTAAACTTAAGGGTAAAGATGTAAATGGTTGGGTTAGTGTTATGGGTGTCAAGTCGCAAGAGGGTGCTACAAGTACGCTAGGTGTTGGTTCGTTAGGAAATTTTGGTGCATGGACTCTAGTCTTAATATATGAACAAGAAGATGAAAGTTATAAAAATATATCTGTTTTTGATGGGTATAGAATTGTAGAAAATACTAATAAATCTAAAAAGATTTTTATTAATGTTGACGGCTTTTTAACTCCATTAAGTGGTGAAGTTAAATCTGCATTATCCGTATTTGCTGGCGAGGGAGATAGATATATTGATAATGATTATATTAAATTAAATAATCAGTTGTTACCTGGTGGCAAAAGTCGTGTAGAGAATGGTGGTTTTTTTCGTTCTGTTGTTCTTGGAGTAGAGAGAGAACCGTCTATTAAAAATAATCAGGGTATTGATATTCATAATTATGATGTAGGAACAAAGATACATGCTAATAAATACATAACAAATAACCAGCAAAACGCTGTTGTAGAGTTAGGAACTACTGGCGACACTTACTTCCCATCTGTTGTTGCTTTCTCAACTGAACTTTATGAGCCAAAAGTTTGTTACGACTTTGCATATTCGCAAGATGGTATCAACTTTACAGCCCAATTAGACAAAAATAACCAAGCTCAGATAAAAGCACTTTTAAATAATCGTTCAGATGTTAAAGTTTCACTCTATCTAAGGAGTATAGAAAAAACTGACCTTTACTTAAAAGATATTGAACTTGATATTTATGATATTAATACCACAAAAGCATCTTATGATAAAAACTCCACTTGTGTTACAAAGAGAGGAGAGACTAGATGTACTAAATACTTAGATCCAAATGATCCAAATCAATTTTTTGTAGATATTAAAAGAGCTGAAAAAACAGAAGATGAAAAAAAAGCATTTTTAGAAGATAAGGACAGTACTTTTAGTCCTAAGCCTATAAAAGCAGCACAGGGTATAAAACTTGGTTCTGTAAATGATGAAGATAGTATTTACATGTATTATACTTTAAAACTACCTAAAGACTTAAAGCTAGACTCTAATAAATCTAAGCCTTTTATGGACATAAATGCTAAGATAAGATACAAGTTAACATTGCCAGGTTTTGAAGGTGAATATGAAAAAGTACTAACTGATGGAACAGTGCCAATATGTTCTAATAAAGAGGTAAAATATGATCCAATTTGGGGAAAATTTAATGTTGCTACAAAAGATGTATATAAAAAGTTAAATGAACAGGCAACTAGTTGCAATGAAAGTACTTGCCCTAAGTTTAACATTCCTACTCAAGTAGTAAATAAGCCATCACATTTTCTTGTAACTTCTCACTCAAAAGATCTTATAGAAAATGTACCATATATAAAAGAAAAACCAATTCCTACTATAGTTGGTGTTGATGTCTTTAATGTTGCTGGTTTTCACTTCACAAAAGCAAACTGTGATAACTACAGTGCAAATATATCTCAAAGGATTTGGATACCTATGTTTGAAGGGACTAAAAATATCTCACAAGTTGAGCTAGAAAAAGCACTTGAAAATATGGATAAATATTTAGATACCAATCAAACTGTGAACAGCTTTATAGAAGAGGCTAGCCGAAATGCGTCTTTTAGAGTTATAACAAATCTAGCTGATACAAATCGAACCTTTTTAGAAATTGAGCCTTTGGAAAACGGTAAGTATAAGATAAAAGATTATCAAAAATATTTAAATTTTCTTATTGATAGGGTAAACCTTTATAATCCTGATAGTATAAAATTTGGCGAGTATGAAAAGCTCAAGTGTGGCGGAACTCATTTTAATATCACTAATCAAGACTCGGTGATTAATTTTTGTGGAGTCGCAGGTAAGGATTCTCAAGAGCTTGATTATGCCGGCATAGTAAAATGTAGTGAGTGTTTGGTTGGTTATAGTAATGAAAATACTTGCTCAAGAGATAACTTTTCAGTTAGACCTGAGAGTATTTATGCAAAAATTAGCGATGGAACTAACTCTTTTGAGGCAAATAAAACTGGTGTTATGAATGATGATTTAAATAAAACTTCAAGCCCTATAGCAGCCGATTATGACTATGACTTTGAATTTAGAGCAACTGCTCATAATGACACTGAAAAAGATAGAAATGGTACTTTTATCCTAAAAGCTGTAAAGGGTTATGAGGGATTGTATAAAAAAGCGTCAACAGAAGATAGAAGAGCTTTTTTTAAGTGGTCTTCTAAAAAAGCCCCAGTAGTATGTAATGATATAAATGACAAAAATGTAACCGATAGTGTCTATTTTATCAATGGTATTGCTACTGGTAAAACGCTTATAAATAATGTGGGTGAGTATAACCTTACTATAAGAGACCAAGAGTGGACAGAAGTTGATTGGAAAGAGAGTGACTTAGAACATCATAGAACAGCAAAAACTGCAGTTGGCGGTACTATTACAGATATAGATGTAACAAAGTTTTTTGTTCAAGAGTCAGATTGCAAAAAAGATATTTCAAAAGTTCCGTCAAATACTACAAACTTTAACTATAACGGAAGTGTAATTGAAAACTTAAATGGTTGTTTAATCACTAATGAAAATCATACAGATGAAGATAGTAATGTGACATATGCTCCAAATCCATTTGAAGTAAAACCTTTTAGATTTACTTATGCTGTAAGAAATCATAGCACTTGGGACAATGGTGGTGTTTTTGGTGGCTGGATGTATATGACAAATATAAGAGATTTCCCTACTAATGAAAATCGTTCGGTTCATTTTGATGGTAGTATCACTGCTGAAAGTTTTACGGGTAGAAATCTTTCAAATTTTGTAAATGGTTGTTATGCTTATGATTTAAATCTTACATTAGGCATGACTCATGGTCCAAGTTCTGCTGTGTTAGATAGTGAGCCACACAAGATATATAGAGTGTCTGATGTAAATAGGTCTGGGGCATTAACACCGCGTGGTAGTTATGATTATGATTATAATGCAACTTCTACAGTACTTGATGCAAATGCTAGCTCTTTTTATAAAGATTTAAATGGAACAATGCAGTCAAATATCCGTTTTAACTTTTTAAGAGAGGTTAACAATGCGATAAACCCGATACTGGTTAATTTTAATACTATAAGTGCTGGTTGTGCTGATGAAAATAATTGTACCATGAATGCAAATGGCACTCCTAACCATCGAGCAACATTAAATTTCCCATTAGGTGCAGCTGGTGCTGGCAATAGTCTAACTTTTCTTTATGGACGAACTTTTTCTCCAGATGTTGAGGGTGTTTCACCTATCAATACTTTTTTAAGATATGAAACATTTTGCAATACCGCAGGTAAAGCGCCTTGTGTTGAGGCATCGTATGCATTTTTAACTGGAAGAAATGGTCAAGCAGGAGAACAAAATTGGATTGCAAATACTGCTCACAATTCGGTCAATCAAGGAAGAGTTATGGGTATTAATCTTGGTACCTATACAGATAATGGAGTCCCAGTATCTGGTGTATCAGCAACTGCTAGAAGAATAAATCCAAATATTTTAGTAAATGGTGTAGAAAACAATATTGAATTAACTGGCACTGCGGGTAGATTTTTTACTGCTATCATGCATCAATCAGTATCAAACTGGTTACTATTTAGTACCACTGTGCCACCTTCAACTACAAACGATAATATCGTTGAGTTTATAGGTGAGTCTCGTTGGGCTGGTGAAGGGTCTTTAGGAAGTGTAGTAGAAGAGAGTAATACTACAAATAGAGTACGAAATAGATTGGATTGGTAAATATGAAAAAAGCAGTTTCAATGATAGAGCTAGTAATATCAATAGTGATAATAGGAATAGTCGTTACTAGTATGCCAACTATCCTAACCCAAACAAACGACAACCAAGAGTTAGCCATAAAACAAGAGTCAATCATGGCAGCAAAGACAAGAATGGCTCAAGTAATGTCAAAAGATTGGGACAACAACTCATATGTATTTGGCGATAGTTTAAGCTATATAGTAAATGTACCTACATCTGCAAATACTTGGTTAAACGATAGAAATGGAACACTTGGTACTAGCTTGTTTAAGAGAAACAAGACTACTGCAGGAGCAAGTGCTTCAACTACTTTAGGCGGTGATGGAAATCGAAATGATGCAGACGATTTTGATGGCACAAGCATAGCTTTAGGACCAAGTAGCATTAATACAACTGGTACAAGCATTACAAATGCCGGTAATTTAGATTTTGCATTCAGAAGTGGTATCAGGATAGGTACAACAGTAAGCTACTCTAATAACACAGAAAATGCTTTGAACTATAACCAAAGAAGCATTTCGTTTAATTTTACAAATGCAAATAGCCCAAACCCAACACATATGAAACGCATTAGCATCGTAATAACTGGCATAGGTGATTCAAACATCACTTTAAACTCTTTTATGTCAAATATCGGACAGAGTAGTTTGCCATGGAGGGATTTTTAAATGATTAAGAAAAAAGCATTTACGCTAATAGAGCTTGTAGCGGTTATTGTCGTTATGGGTATCATAGCAAGTATCGGAGCTGACATAGTAGCTAAGATGTATGAAAACTATCTTCGCTCAAGAGCTATAAGCAATCTCGAGCAAAGAACCGAGGTAGCTTTAGAGTTTATAGCTAAAAAACTACAAGATAGAGTAAGACGAAGTACTGGGGTTATAAGGGGTGGCAACATTATTCCTCTTTCAAGAGCGATAGAGAGTGATAGAAATATCGTATGGCTTGGTATAAGCAAAGAGAGCCAACTGGTCTCTGGTGCAGATGAATCTGGCTGGAGTGGAATTTTAGATTTAGGTTCACCACGAACTACAGGGGCTACTAATGGAAGTTTTTTATATAGTCCAGGAAGTAAATTATGGTCTGGCGTTGCAGGTGAAGCTACAGCATCTACTATCATTGAAGCGCTTTCGTATGGTGATGTAAAGTTTTATACAAGTGGTGACAAAGAACCGGTGTTGATACCTAAATATCCTAATGGAGTAGATACCGATATAGGTGCATATTACTCTAATACAAATGATGATTATACAACACAAGTTATTGCTAATTTTTCAGGTGTTAATGGTTTAAGATTTTGGATAACAAATGGGGATAATATAGGTCCTGTAAACAATGCTGTTACACCACCAGTACGCCGTTTATATGAACAGTACTATCTATCTCATACTGCTTATGCTATCATTCCTGTGTTTACTAAACCAGTTGGAGATCCAAATTATTTTAGGGATTTTAATTTAACTCTAAGATATAATTTTCAGCCATGGCACGGAGAGGATATAAGAACAAATGCAAATGTTGGACGAAGTGCAGTTATAGCTGAGCATGTAAGTACATTTAGGATAAGAGAAGTTGACTCTGTTATCAATATAAAGCTTTGCATCGGCGATATAAATAGAACTACAAATTTTGAATTTGCAGCTTGTAAAGAGACGGTGGTATTTTAGATGAAAAGAGGATTTAGTTTAATAACAGCCATAATATTTATGGTTTTACTAGCAACTTTAGGTGCTTTAGGTTTGTCATTATCAACTCAAGGCGTAAAACAGACTACCGATATATACTTAAAAACTCAAGCAGAATTTTTAGCAAGAAGTGTTACGGAGTATGCTATCATGGCAGTTTCGGCTCATGAGGTAAATGCAGCTAATGGATGCTTAAATCAAGTTACTGCCTCATACCCATCAGCTGGTGCGTCAGCTATGTTTAATATGAGAGTTGATATTAGATATTTTGGCAATGGTTTGCCAGGAGGTTGCAACACAATGGCAGACAATGTTTTACATGCAGATTCAAATAGAGTTATGCAGTTTGATACTTATGTTTGGAGCGTTAACAATGTTTCAACAGAGCCTATAAGATTTCATAGGCGAACCATACAAAGACCATAAATTTAGGAAATAAAATGAGTAAAATAGATGTAGTAGTTGGCATCCAGTGGGGAGATGAAGGTAAGGGCAAGATTGTAGATAATTTGGCTCAAAAATATGATGTTGTGTGTAGATTTGCTGGCGGACATAACGCTGGACATACCATTTGGGTAGATGGCGTAAAGTATGCTTTGCATTTAGTTCCGTCTGGAGTGTTAAATCCAAATGCAATAAATATCATAGGAAATGGAGTTGTTTTAAGTCCACAAGCACTCATCGAAGAGATGGAGCAGTTTGAAAATCTACAAGGAAGACTTTTTATAAGCGATAAAGCTCATTTGAATCTGCCTTATCATGCTTTAATCGACCAAGCAAGAGAAAAACTAAAAGGTAAAAATGCTATCGGCACAACAGGCAAAGGTATAGGGCCAAGTTATACTGATAAGATAAGTCGCATTGGTGTAAGAGCTGGAGAGCTTAATGAGCCTGAAAAACTATGTAAACGGATTTTTGAAGCCTTAGCTTTACACGCTCCAATGCTCGAGTTTTTAGGCGTAGACATGCCAAATGAAGATGAAGTTTTAAAAGATTTGGTTCATTATAAAAAAATGTTAGGTTCATTTATCGCAGATACTACGCAAATGGTTTGGAAAGCTCAAGATGAGGGTAAAAAGATACTAGCAGAAGGCGCACAAGGTACTTTACTAGATATCGACCATGGAACTTATCCTTTTGTAACAAGCTCAAGTACTATAACAGCTGGTACTTGTACTGGTTTAGGTGTGAGTCCAAAGGCTATCGGAAATGTGGTAGGCATCGTAAAAGCGTATTGTACTAGAGTTGGCAATGGTGCATTTCCAAGTGAAGACTTTGGCGATGATGGCGAGAAAATGGCACAAATAGGTCGCGAGATAGGTGTTACAACAGGACGAAAAAGAAGATGCGGTTGGTTTGATGCGGTTAGCGTAAAATATGCCTCAAGACTAGATGGTTGTGATAGCCTAGCAGTGATGAAGCTTGATGTTTTAGATGGTTTTGAAAAAGTTAAGATTTGCTATGCTTACGAGTACAAGGGAAAAACTATAGATTATATCCCAAGTGATTTGGAAAATGTAAAGCCTTTATATAAAGAGTTTGATGGTTGGGATAAAACTGTAGGCATAAGAGAGTTTGATAAGTTGCCACAAAATGCTAAAACATATATAAAAGAGATTGAGAGATTAACAGATACAAAAGTTTCAATCATATCTACAAGCCCAGATAGAGAAGATACTATAAAACTATAACTAATAGATAAAAACCATAAAAAATGAACCAAAATTGGTTCATTTTTTATGTCAGTATTTTTTACTATCGTTAAACAATCAAAAAACTAAACTGCTTTTTACCTTTTTTTAGATAAAATATCTTTTAAAAATAATTTTGTTAAGGTTGATAAATGAAGATAAAAATGCCCCACGCCCCATATATTGCAAATAAGATTTCCATTGACTTGTTACATTGTGGCTTTGTAACCTTAACTTCTGGTATTGAGCCGATAATAAAAGTTGCCCATGAAAATATCGTAAAAGAGCTACAAAAAGAGGTAAGTTTAGAAGAGAGAGTCAATGAGCTATTAGATGAAAATGAAGATGATATTGAGTTTATGCAAGTGGATAGACGAAATATGTTTTGGCTGATTAAGAAAAAGTTAGCCTCAAAATATGGTGTCATTTTATCATACGAAGATAGATTTAGTGATTTAGCGCATAAGATACTAAACGAGATTTATGATGATGACCTAATCAGTTATAGCGTATCTGAAAATAGGGTTAAGAATGTCATTTTTAATGCAATAGAAAACTATATAAAAAGTTTTGAAAATATTGAAGATATAGTGATTGAAAAGATATCTCACTACAAAAGAAAGCTAATTCCTGGTAGTGAAGAGTATGAGCTGATATTTGAAAAACTATATGAAGAAGAGTTGCGTAAAAAAGGTATGATGGCGTGAGCTTTTTAAAACCAGCTTGGCTCTATTTTGAAAATGGATTGCTGCTTGAGGCTAAAGCATTTGGCAATATCCAAACAAGGATAGGCGAGGTGGTTTTTAATACTTCATTAAATGGTCATCAAGAACTGATAACAGACCCTAGTTATGCGGGAAAATTTATCGTTTTTACTATGCCAGAGATTGGTGTTATTGGAACAAATGATGACGATTTGGAGAGTCCAAAGATTTGTGCAAGTGGAGTTGTAGTAAGAAATATTAGTTCGTATTATTCAAGCTTTAAATCTAAAAAGTCATTGAAAGATTTGATTGTAGATTTTGATGCTCTTGGCATTTGTGATGTGGATACTAGTTATTTGTATGGTATGTTAAAAAACAGAAATTATAAAATGATAGTTTCGACTTCTATAAATAACAAACAGCAACTAAAAGCCATGTTAGATGCTTCATTGCAAGCTAAACTAACCGATAATGTAAGTACTAAAAAAACTTATACTCATATGCAAGGAATTTGGAATTTTAAAACAAACAAATATGAATATAAGACAAGTAGTAGCGATAAAAAAGTTGTAGTTTTAGATTTTGGAGTTAAAAGAAGTGTTTTAAATCAACTGTATCAAAGTGGTGCTATTGTTGAAGTTATGTCGAGTGAATTTGATGAAGAGTTATTGATACAAAGAGTTATGGATAAAGATGTTAATGGGATTTTCATTTCTAATGGGGCAAATGACTCAAAAGAGTTATCAGAATATACACAAAAAATAAAAAAAATAATCGATACAAAAGTTCCAATTTTTGCAATAGGATTAGGTCATCAACTGGTTGCTTTGTCATTTGGATTTGCATCTCAAAAAAATATGTTTTCTCAACACGGAAGTCACTATCCAGTTTTAAATGTAGCAAACAAAAAGATAGAGATTGTCTCCCAAAACCACAAATACTTTATATCAAGAGAGATCGAAGATATCGCTTATGTTACTCACCGTGGATTGGTTGGGGATACTATTGAGGGGCTAAAATATAACGATTATCCGATTGTTAGTATTCAATTTGAACCAAAAGCAGATTTGTTAAATTTAAAAAGTCATAAGTTGTTTGATAATTTTGTAAAAAGCTTATAAAAATTGTTCGATACTATAAATCTAATATCTATAATATCTGTTGCATTTTTTGCAAGTTTTGGACATTGTGTGGGAATGTGTGGTGGATTTATACTAGCCTATAGTAGTGCGAAAATAGACTCAAGTTCATCGTTTTTAAATCAAAGTATTTGCCATCTATTTTATAATATCGGTAGAATTAGTGCCTATGTTTTACTTGGTGCATTTTTTGGACTTTTAGCTCAAAGTATGGATTTTTCCCGTTTATTTATGGGGTATATTCATTTTACTATTGGCATTATAATGGTTCTCATTGGTCTATCTTTGATTGGTAAAATCCGTTTTTTAACTGCTGTTGAAAGTTCGTTTTTATTTAATAAAAAATTTAAAAAAGTATTTTTGCAAATGACAAAATCAAAAAGTAGATTAAGTTTTTATATATTAGGATTTTTAAATGGTCTATTTCCGTGTGGGCTTGTATATTTTTTTATCGCATCAGCAATAGCGAGTGGTTCTTGGGTAAAGGGTGCTTTTATAATGTCTGTTTTTGGCATGTCAACCCTGCCAGCGGTATTTAGCGTTGGAATTTTTGTTGGGCTTTTAAAAAGTAGCAGATTTAAAAATATTATGATAAAAATTGCAAGTATTATGGTGATAATGCAAGGAATTTATCTCTCTTTTAATGGTTTTTTAGCAACACAAAATTAAAAAATATTTTTTTCTTAAAATATAAAACTAAATGATGTTTTTCATAATATTTATTTCTAT
>PDWI01011811.1_pt1 | contig 12490 bp, 7 predicted proteins | sample 1430891 | NCBI WGS metagenome assembly PDWI01 (sample SAMN01162508, study PRJNA174530) | Oral metagenome, whole genome shotgun sequencing project. | biome: Marine environment; feature: Marine mammal; material: Swab sample of the gingival sulcus; isolation source: swab sample of gingival sulcus... | reverse complement strand
GTACAATAAAATGGAAAAAGAGTACAAACTTCTTTTAGCAGAAGACGATGAAAACCTAGGTATGTTATTACGCGAATACCTACAAGCTAAAGGATATGAAACAGACCTTTGCCCTGATGGCGAAGAAGCGTATAAAGTATTTTCTACCGGCACATACGATTTATGTATCTTAGATGTTATGATGCCTAAAAAAGATGGGTTTACCCTTGCTAAAGAAATTAGAATGATTAATTCTGAAGTACCGATTATCTTCTTAACCGCTAAGTCGATGAAAGAAGATGTATTCCAAGGATTTAAAATTGGTGCTGACGATTATTTGACTAAACCGTTTAGTATGGAAGAACTTATTTTCCGTTTAGAGGCGATTATTCGTCGTACCAAAGGCACCAGTAACGTCCAAGATGTTTACCAATTAGGTAAATATCGTTTCGACACTCAAAAACAACAATTAAAAGATGGAGATAATATTACTAAGTTAACAACTAAGGAATCAGACCTTCTAAAATTGTTGTGTAATAACGCTAATAAAGTTCTAGAACGCAACTTTGCCCTAAAAACAATTTGGGTTGATGATAATTATTTTAATGCCAGAAGCATGGATGTTTATATTACAAAACTAAGAAAACATCTAAAAGACGAACCTGAAGTTGAGATAATCAACGTTCATGGCAAAGGCTATAAATTAGTTCTTTAAGAGCACTAAATAGCATAAACTTTTTCAAAAAATACCTGACAATAATGTCGGGTATTTTTTTTACCCCAATCATTTATCAACATCATATTATGCACAAAAAGGAGTTAATCAATAATTCAAAAAAATACCAACTACACAAAGATTTAAAATAAAAAAAACATAAGATTCTTTTTTTATAACATTTTTTAATGTGCCAATGAAATCAAACCAACATATAACAATTTACCATGAATTTATGTTTACAGAAAAAAAATTAACATTACCTCTCTAATAATATATTTTTTGCAAATAAATAGACTTAAATATTAAAATAATTTAAATAAGAAACTTTTTATAAAATATTGTGTTTAACTATACGTGTAGAAGAAAAAAATTAATTTATGAGGTGGAAAGATTATAATATAAAAAAGAAATTAAACATAAGCTTCTTAATTATTATTGCGATAACTATAGGAGCTATAGTATCTGTTTTCATTGGAATAAAAACCACAGAAAAGGTTTCAAATGAAATAGCAAATAATGCGATACCTTCGATTGATGCAACTACTAAAATGACAGAGAACTGGGAACGTTCAACCGGAAATATGAATAATTTCTATAATTCTAAAAACAATCTATATTATTTTTTAGCTAAGAAAGACTTAAAATCTTTTGAATTAGCATTAAATAAAACTAATAGTTTAAACAAATCTCCAAAAGAAAAATTATTATTCCAAAACATTTCAAACAAATTAAAAAAAGTAAAAGAATACAGAGAAAATTATTTCAACAAAAAAAATCTTTTTATTAAGACATACGATGAATTAAAAATATTGATAAAAGATTTCAACAAAGACAACAATAACAACTTACTAAAAAATAAAATAAGACACTACAACAGGCTACTAAACAGACACACAACATCTAAAAGAGCCTATGAGTTATTAAAAGTCTTTCAAGAATTAGATTCTTTTAAAAAACTTAATTACGTAAATTCTTCTAAAGAGGGTAAAGAAATAATTTCAAAAATTCAAACTGTAATTAATTTATTTAAAGAAACCCAAAAATCTGAATTAAGACAATACGAAGAAAGTAAAATGCTACGTATAAAAATAAGAAATATAGCAACACACAACACCATAAAATTAAATAAGTTAGGCAGTGAAAACATAGAAGTAGTTTCAAATCAGAAAAAAACATTATTAATTTTCTCAATAATATTAATTACTATTTCCATTATAATAGCAATAACATTAACCAGAGCAATAAGTATTCCTATTTCTAATAACATAAAGAAAGCTGTAGAGATATCAAATGGTAATCTTGATGTAACCTTTAAAATTAAGAATAATGATGAAATAGGACAATTATCCAAAGCTCTTAATACTATGGTTAAAAATATTAAGAAAATAATTAAAGAGCTAAAAGAAACAAGCAAATTAATTTCAGAATATAGTGATAAAATTAAAGATGACACAATAAAATTAAGTGAATCTTCAAATCGTCAGGCTGCTGCCTCTGAAGATATTTCTGCTTCTTTAGAAGAAATACACTCTAACATTGAACAAAATTCTGAAAACACTAAATTAACCAATGATATAGCAACTAAAGCCAGTCAATTAATTGAAGACGGAAATAATAAAACTCAGATAGCTAAAGATAACATTAACAATATTATTTCAAAAATATCAGTTATTGGTGATATAGCATTTAAAACAAATCTTTTAGCAATAAATGCTTCTGTAGAAGCTGCCAATGGTGGTAAATTCGGCAAAGGATTTTCTGTGGTTGCAAATGAAGTTAGCAAATTAGCTGACCAAAGTAACGTTTCTGCCACAGAGATTAATAAATTATCTAAAGTTACATTATTCTCTACCAAAGATGCTTATAACAATATAAACGAAGCTACAAAACAAATAGAAAAAACTTCGACATTAATAAAAAATATTGCACAAGCTTCAAAAGAACAGGTAAGCTCTGTTGATTCTATTAGTAATTCAATGTATCATTTAAATGAAGACACCCAAAAAAACGTATCCAGTACCGATAAAATCAGTAACTACGCATTATCATTAAAAGCTCAAGCATCTAGGCTTAATAAAGCTGTTAATATTTTCACTACAAATGAATAATAAATAAACACAAAAAAAGCTGTTTGAAAAAAAATTCAAACAGCTTTTTTATTTTACTACTTTAAAAACTAATTCTTTTTTATCATTTCATTAGCTTTAATCAAATCCTCAGGAGTATCAATACAAATAGTTCTGTTACTTCAAGAGACGACTGAGGTAATTTCACTATTTTTTTAAGAGCATCATATCTATAAGCATAAAAACCTAAATGACGATAAAAAATTGAATTTTCACCCCATTTTTTTTGATTCTCGACATTATGAACAAAAGGAATAGGAGATCTGCTAAAATACAATGCATTATTATTTACATCAAGAGTCACCTTAACTTCAGTATTGCTTAAAATAAGCTCTATATCACTTGTTTGTTGAACAAGGGTAGCAATATTAACATCTTCGTTTTTAAAACAAGCTTTAATATCCGAAATTTGTTCCGATTCAAAGAAAGGCTCATCACCTTGAATATTTATCACCACATCAACAGACAAACCAAATTCAGTTTCTATTTTACGAGCAGCTTCGGCTACCCTATCTGTTCCACTCTTATGATTTTCGCTAGTCATAACAGCTTTACCCCCAAAAGCATTTACAGCATCAACAATTCTTTGATCATCGGTAGCCACAAAAACGTGGTCCAATGTTTTTTTAGAATTTTCATACACCCATTGCACCATTGGTTTATCACCAATCATAGCAAGAGGCTTTCCCGGCAATCTGGTAGAGCTATATCTACTTGGAATAATACCTACAAAATTCATATTACATCTTTTTAAATAAAGCTTTTATTTCTTCTTTTGTAATACTATTACGCCAATCATGGCCAAAAGCATTATCCCACATATGCTCCAAAGCCCAACTAACCTCAACCATGTGGTCAAACTGTTCTTCGGTACAATTAGCTGTTATACCTGATGGAATTTCAACATTTTGTTTTTGTTGCATTTCCTTAAACACCTTATAACCGTCGGGATAATATTTTTCCAATTGATTAAAAACAATACAGTTTCCTACTCCATGATGAACACCTAAAACATGTGATAAACCATAAGATAATGCATGACACACACCAACTTGTGCATAAGTAATACTGTTACCTCCCATAATGGAGGCTACCATCATACGCTCATCGGCTTCGATACGTTTAAGGTTTTCATTAGTAAAAACATCAATACAAAGTTCCTGAGATTTTTCGGCAAAAGCTCTACCCATTTCGCTTATCCATGTTCCTGTTAGTGATTCCACATTATGAATATAACAATCCATACCCACAAAAAAACGAATATTATCGGGCACTGTAGCTAATAATTCCGGGTCGAAAATAATTTCATTCGGAATAGTCCAATCACATTTTATTCCGAGTTTTTTCTCAGGGCCACTAAGTACAGCCGTCATTGACACTTCGGCACCTGTCCCTGACACAGTTGGAATACATATATTATAAACTCCGGGATTTTTTATTAAATCTAATCCTTGATAATCGGCAGAATCACCCGGGTTTGTTAACATTAAGCCAATAGATTTAGAATAATCCATAGCTATACCTCCTCCCATACCAACAATTACGGCAGGAAGTTGTCCTTGTTTATGATTTAAAATATCGTCGCGATATTGGTTTACCAATTCTGTTTTCGGTTCATAATCTGTACTTATCCATATTACAATATCATTGTCTTTAAAAGGAATACGAGAAGTTACATTCTCTTTATCCTTAAAGTAATCATCAATAATATATGCAACAAAATCATCTTTTTTATTTTTTTGTCTGTCAAGTAATTCCCCGAGATGGTTAAAACTACCCACTCCAAAAGCATAGGCTCCCGGATTGACAAAACTTCTAAAGTCGTATAACATATTATTAAATATAAAATTTATTTGATTTTTAAAAATCAAATATAAATAATGAAAAAAGAGAGTGTCTAAAAAGTTTTTATAAAATAATATTGAACAAAAACTATATAATTTAACTTATTATCAACGATTTCTGAAATCTTCAAAAACTTATAAGATAAATATATTTTTTTCGGACACTCTCTTTTATTTTATTAATTATCCAATGCTATCCTAACACTTTGTCGATAGAATCGCATATAGCTTTTAATTCCTCTTCGGTAGATAAAACTTTAATTTGAATAGAAACCAAACGACCGACAACATCAGTAGATTGAGGCATTTCTAAAGTTTTATAATCTTGAGGAAGTTCATAATTTTCTAATCCTAATTTACCTGCACCTTTAAAATCTTTTAAATGATGCCAATTTTTAATGAAATGGTAATTATTGTGGAACCAATAAGCAGAAGGAACACCATTTTCTGCCAATTTAGCTGCAACACTCTCTGCCTGGGATTGAGTGGGCATAAAAAAGTTTAAGAAAGCAGCTGTATCACCATCCTCATCGGGCATTGGAACAAAACTAACATTATTATATTTCTTCAAGCAATCTTTTATTACTTTTTTATTAGCTCTCTGACGTTCGATAACGTAATTTAACTTACGAAACTGAGCAAGACCAACAGCTGCATGCAATTCAGATATACGATAATTTGTTCCCAATATAGCATGTTCTTCGGCTCCTCTGTTATCACCTAAATGGCTATGTCCGTGGTCGCTCCACATATGAGCTACATCGTAACGTTCTTTATCGTTTGTAATAACAGCACCACCTTCTCCGGCAGTTACCATTTTAAAGAAATCAAAAGAAAAACAACCTACTTGACCAAAAGTACCAAGAGCTTTTCCCTTATATGTTCCTCCAAGAGATTGAGCAGCATCCTCGATAAGTACTACGTTATGTTTTTTACAAACCTCAACTATTTCATCAATACGAGCCATAACTCCAATCATATGAACTAACAATACAGCCTTTGTTTTTGGAGTAATAAGAGATTCGATACTTTCCGGAGTAATACAAAGTGTTTCATCAATTTCCGCAAACACAGGTATTCCTCCTAAATTAATAACTGCCTCAACCGGAGCAATAAAAGTAAAAGGAGGTACAATAACCTCGTCCCCGGCTCCTACCCCGGCAGCTGCTAATGATACAGCATCAGCAGCTGTACCGCTCGAAACCATATGACAATAATCTATTTTATGAAAATCGGCAAATTCTTTTTCGAACTGCTTAGCTTTCCAAATCCCATTTCGCTGAGCATCATGATTATATCTAAATAATACACCTTTATCAAGAACGTCTAACACTTCTTGACGTTCTTCTTTTCCAAATAATTCAGTTCCGGCCATTTTATTATTTTTTTTAATTAAAGCTATCTTAAAAAGTAATAACTTTATTTTTTATAGACCCCAAAGGTTTTTAAAACCTTTGGGGTCTAAATAAATTGTTGTTAAATTTTATCTTAATAAATAATTTTAGAACATCCTAATTACATTGTTCTTTTGTAAACAATCATAAAGAATTTTGCCCTACATTATTTTCAAAATCAGTTAGGTACGATTTCAATATTCCTTAGCTTTTTTTAGATTATTAATTAAATAATCTCTAATTTCACAAGATCTTGCACATCTAACATACCTGCAGGTTTACCATCGCACACTGCAATAATATTATCAATTTGTTTTTCTTTAAAAACACCAACCGCCACATATAATTTATCATCTATATCTACAGTAATAGGCATTTTCAATCCAAAATCAGCCATTGTCATATTAAGAATATCTTCGCCTTTATCGTTCATTGCTCTACGAAGATCTCCGTCGGTAAATATACCAACTAAATTACCCTCTTCATCAACAATAGATACTGCACCAGTTGCATATCTGGTCATTTCAACAGTAGCATCGGTTACTTTTGCCGAAGAAAGTATTTTAGGATTTTTATTACCCACGACTTCACCTACTTTCATTGTCATTTGACGAGTATGATTAACAAATTGAGCTGTTCCTATATCGGTAAAACTATTATTGTTAAGATTTTTCATAATCTTCCAAGGAATAGTTATATTTTGTACACCTAAATCAATGGCATTTTTTACATGTTCAGGGTGACGAACCGAAGAGAACATTATTTTAGAATCGTAACCATATTGTTCAGTCAAATATACACAATCTTCAACAAGTTTAAGAGCATCATAACCTTGATCTTGCATACGACCAACCAATACACAAACATAAGTAGCACCTGCAGCCATTGCCATATAAGCTTGTTGCAAATTATACACCAAATGAATATTAACCATAATATCCTCGTCTCTAAGCATTTTACATGCTTTAACAGCTTCGAAAGATGCCGGTATTTTAAAAACCGTTTTCTTTTTATCTAATCCTAATGCTAACAATCGATGAGCTTCGGCAACTACTTCTTCCGCTGTATCCCCTAAAGCTTCAATTTGTAACACAGGTACCATTTTTGATAATTTTAATATTGCCCCATCTATATCAGTAATTCCATGACGATGCATAAATGTTGGGGTTGTTGTTAATCCATCAATAAAACCAAGCTTAAAAGCTTCTTCTATTTCATTAATGTCGGCTGAATCTAAATATAATTCCATTTTCTTATTTATTTGGTGAAATACTTTTTATTTACGATATTGTTTTTCTATATTATGTAACTCGATAAGTGGTTTTAAAAATTCTTCTATCTCATCAACAGGATATTGACTTGCTGCATCACAAAGAGCTTCTGCAGGTTTAGGATGAGCCTCAATGAATAAACCATCTACTCCGGCTGCTACTCCGGCACGAGCAATAGGTGGTAGATATTGACGCGTTCCTCCGTTAGGATCACTACTAGGTATACCGTATTTACGTATACAATGAGTTATATCAAACACTACCGGATAACCAAACTGATTTAACTCGTAAAAACTTCTAGGATCTACAATTAAATCATTATATCCGAAAGTGTAACCACGCTCGGTTAAAATAATTTTACTATTTCCAAAATGCTCTACTTTTTGAGCCGGCTTACCCATATTTTCAGGAGCTAAGAACTGACCATGCTTAATATTTATAACTTTTTGTGTTTTTGCCGCTTCACTAACCAATGACGATTGCATACACAAATAAGCAGGAATTTGAATAACATCCAAAACCTCGGCTGCAGCTTTTACTTCTGACGCCTGATGAACATCTGACACTACCGGCAAATCAAATTCTTTTTTGATTTTCTCTAACATCTTCAACCCTTCCTCAAGTCCGGGTCCCATATAATAATCAAGGGAGCTACGATTATCTTTTATATACGAAGATTTATAAATCAATGGTAAGTCAAGCCTTTGCGAAACCTCTTTAAGTTTCTCGGCTGTTCTCATCATTATACTTTCTTCTTCGATTACACAAGGTCCTGACATTAAGAAAAGTTTTTCTTTCCCGAACACTTGTTCTCCTATTTTAATATTCTCCATTATAATTCTTAGTATGTTTATATATTACAAAAAACTAATAAATTTACATTTTTATTATTTAAAAATTTAAATGTAATAATTATAGTTTGATATATGATAAAAGTTGACAACAATACACGTATCAATTTTTATATTAGTGATTAATGCAGCTAAAATTATAATTGCAAATTATTAATCTACAATTAAATTTTAATTAAAGCAAATCCAATGCAAATGTAATAAAATGTTTTGATTATATAACTAATATATGTAGTAAATTTAATTTTTATTGTGTTTTTAACACAAGAAAATATATATAAAATTAAGAGCTTATTCAATTAAGAAACAATGTTCAGCGTAGCCAATGAAGAAATGAAGACGGAAGTCCGAAGATTTACGATTGTAGATTTACGATTGTAGATTTACGATTTACGAATTAAAAACTTTTTAGATACCCTAATAAAAATTATAGTTGCCGAATGCATTATCACCCATCACTCATCACCTATCATTCATCACTCATCACTCATCACCCATCACCCATCACTCATCACCCATAAAATATGCCAATTAGTAAGAAATCGCCAATATACAATCGCTATTTTCCTTAGTAACATAAATTTATGTTTTCAATGAAAAACTATTGCATATTTCAGTTATTAATTAAATTATAAGCTGCTTGTGCACACCTTTCTCCATCGATAGCCGAAGAAGCAATACCTCCCGAATATCCGGCACCTTCGCCACAAGGAAACAATCCTTTTACCTGAGGATGCATCAAAGAAAAAGAATCACGAGGAATTCTCAAAGGAGAAGAAGTACGAGATTCAGTTCCTAATATTACAGCATCGTAATCTAAAAATCCTTTAGCCCATTTACCAAAGTTTTTAAACCCCTCCTGCAATCGGGAGCTAATCATTTCGGGCAAAACAAAGTGCAAAGGAGCAGCAATAGCTCCCGGCACATACGATACTTTGGGTAAATCAAATGATAAACGCCCACCTACAAAATCAGTTAATCTTTGAGCAGGAGCAATAATATTTTGCCCTCCGTTAATGTAACATAAACGTTCTATTTCTTTTTGATATTCAAGCCCTGCCATTACCCCTTTTCCCTTAAACTCCTCGGGTAAATCTTCGGGTCGTATTTCTACTACCATCCCTGAATTTGCATAAGGAGAATTACGACGCGAAGGCGACATACCATTAACAACCATCTGTTCAGGACCCGTCATTGCAGGAACAATAAATCCTCCGGGACACATACAAAAAGAATACACACCTCGTTGTTTCACCTGACAAGAGAAACTATACGATGCCGCAGGTAAATACTTCCCTCTACCTTCGGGAGAATGATATTGAATTTCATCAATTAAACCTTGAGGATGCTCTACTCTAACTCCCATTGCCCATGTTTTAGCTTCTAACTCAATACCTTGATTATGTAACATATAATATACATCGTGAGCAGAATGTCCTGTGGCTAAAATAACAGCTTTTGCTTTAATATTTTCAACATTATTGATTTCTACACCCGTTATCTGACCATCGTTCACCAACAATTTTGTAACTTTGGTATTAAAAAGAACTTGACCTCCCGATTCAATAATTGTTTTTCGCATATTTTTAATTATACGCGGCAAAACATTAGTCCCAATATGAGGATGAGCATCAACGGCTATTTGTTCAGATGCCCCATGATAACGAAATACATTTATAATTTTTCTAAAATCGCCCCGTTTGGTACTTCTTGTATATAATTTACCATCGGAATAAGTTCCCGCCCCTCCTTCGCCAAAAGCATAATTCGACTCCGGATTAACAGGGTTATTTTTATTCAGTAAAGCTAAATCACGTTTTCGAGTACTTGCATCTTTACCTCTTTCAATAACAATAGGACATAATCCTAACTCAATAAGATGCAATGCTGCAAATAAGCCACCGGGACCTGACCCTACAACAATTACCGGTTCTTTTAGTGAAACATTTTTATATTCAAGATTAAATAAATCAGCACTTGGTGCTTTTTCTCCAATATACACATCAACGATTAATTGAATCATAACTTTGCGTCCTCTTGCATCAATAGAACGCTTACGAACTCTCATTTCAGTTATTTCTGTTTTTTTTACTTTTAATTTATTGGCAACAATATCTAAATAATATTTAGTATCAGAAGCTTGCTGAGGTGTTAATCGTAATGTAATTTCTTTTGTCATTTGTATTTTTTTTACTGCCGTCTTTCAATCTTCAATATTCAGGTAGCTTCTAAAATCTATAAGAATATTTCTATTACAAATAATTAATTTTAATTCAAAAATATTCTTATAATTTTATTAATTCTTCTGTATCTAAAGATAAATCATTTATAATATTAATAGTTCTTTGAGCTTGATTTCTAACATCTAAATCATACTTTTCTTTATTATTAACAATATCTTCACAAACTTTTACAATATAGTCCTTTTTATATGATTTATAAAACCAAGATAAATACTCCAACATTGCTATTTGAAGTTTTTTATTCTCTGATAAATAAATAAAATCACATAAATTTTCCACTTCAGGATGATAAGGATATTCTTTAAGAAATTGCAAATGACCTAATATTTGTTTATCCGAGGCTTTGGGATTCAATATAGTCATAGTAAAATTTTTATATGTATCACTAATAAAATCAATATCTTTTTTTAATTTATCTTGAAGTATAGTATCTTGAAACTTTTCTGCTTCAATATCATAAATATCTTTTAATTGAGCATTATCACATACACAAATAGCTCCTCTGGTAACATTTTTAACTCTTTCGCTTAAGTTATTCTTCACAATAACAGACAATAATGGATTAATAAATACATTATTCCCTTTTTTTCTAATGTAATACATAACCTGCCTACGTATTCCCTCATTAGAATCCTTACAAGCTAACATAATAGCTCTGATAAAATTATCGTCATCGTAGCGATATAAATTCATAAGAGCTTCGCGCCTAATCAATTCAGAATTTGAATTTTTATACAAAAAGAACAATTTATCGGATATATATAATTTATTATCAACAATATTACGTATTGCCATAGCTTTAATATCATCATTCCCTGATTTTAATAATGTAAATTGAGCATCAATATCTCCACTATGATTTAACAAAACATTAAGTTCACCTGAATATTCTTTATTAATGGCAAAATGAAAAGTCGGGTCTCCAATTATATGAGTTTCCAAATCACATATTAATTTATTCCACTGCCCAACCCTAATTCCAACATCAAGCAATCCTATATATCTATAAGCCCATTTGTCTTCTAATACTTCTGTAGTATTAGCCTGTGCAACAATGGCATTGCCCCTATTAAAAATAAAATTTGCTGCAAAATAATTCTTTTGTGTAAAATCCCCATTTTCAGATGAATTAAGAATAACAATTTTTGAATTAGGTGTAAAACTATCAAAATCCGTTAACAATAGTTTTCCATTATTTTCAAACAATGAATCCAGAGCCTTTATAGAATCATTTGTATCAAACCAACATTCACATATCCCATATTTTAATATATATTTCTCTTTTATACTTTCAACAGCTTTTTTATCATATTTACTTTCTAAATTGTATAGTATTTTTCTTAAGTCACGTCTAATATCTCCCATTTTCAGCTTTATGCTTTTTCTATCCAAAGGACCTCTACTAAGATACATAGCCAGAGTATCCCCATGATTATTTAACAATGCCAAATCTAAATCTTTACGAGACAATTCTTTTAATAGACGAGATTTAATATGTAAATCATAATCAAAGTTAATTATACTAAGTCCAAGTTTATAATTATTAAGATTAGGGAAATGCTTTTTCAACTCATTTGTTTCATCAATCAGAGCTAAAGTAGACTCGGAATTATATCCTTGCCCCTTAAACATCATAACTTGTTTTAATAAGTTATTTTCTTTCTTTATTTTAACTAATTTAATAAGATAATCTTTTAAATCTATATATTTATCAGCACTTTCGTTTGGTTTTATTCTTCCCGAATAAATATCACAAGTTAAGTTTTGTGGACTATCATAATTTAATGAATAATAATAAAACAAAGAATTTAATTTATCTTGTTTAATAAAAGAAAATTCCAAATCAAAATCATCATAAAACCTATCCGACGGTATATATTTTTTAGAAAACCCATTTCTTTTAGATTTATTTTTAAAAGTAGATGTAAGATGTTGAGCATTACTAATCATTGGAATAGGTATATCTCCCACAAATACTGCTCCTTGTAAATTATTATACATATATAATTCATGCAAAATATTTCTTATGGAATCGGGAGTAAATAATGAGTCTATTACAATAAT
>PDWI01010288.1_pt1 | contig 12490 bp, 10 predicted proteins | sample 1430891 | NCBI WGS metagenome assembly PDWI01 (sample SAMN01162508, study PRJNA174530) | Oral metagenome, whole genome shotgun sequencing project. | biome: Marine environment; feature: Marine mammal; material: Swab sample of the gingival sulcus; isolation source: swab sample of gingival sulcus... | reverse complement strand
CGCCGGTTGCAGTACGCCATGATCCTGGTAGTACCGCAGCATTCGCACACTGATCTGCGACAACACCGAGAACGTGCCGATCCGCAACAACCGTTCGTTTGTTTCCTTCATGGCCTCATCACACACCCTTACACTGTGTCAGATGCAAGGCCTCGGGGCCAAGATAATTGCGTCGGCGAACAAGGGCGTTCGGATGGCCGACCCAGAACGAGTGATTGATCGTCGGGTGTGCGTTTTCGAGTTGGAGGTTAGAAGGGTTCGCAACTCAATTTGATGGAATTGGAACAGTCCCTGATATGGCCCGCTTGTCTAGCCTTGAATACAGATCCATACGTGTCAGAGGTGGCTGCTAACTTATTTGGAAAGCTCAGATAGACGGCGCGTCGTCAGCTGTGTGCCAAACAAGAGGAGTAACCATGACCACATTGACCTACCAACAACTACTCTCAGCCTGCAGCCCTGGAGGGGCTTCGGCTCTTAGCGTGAACACCGAACTTCAACCTGCGGCCGGCCTGCATGCTGGAGTCGCCCCCGCCAGGTTCACCAATCGTGCTGGTGCCGCATATGCGTTTGAGACCCGAATGGAGGTTAAGGACGGTGCTGCTAGGCCAGCTCGGGTCGTGATTCTGGATTCCAAGCAGTCCTCTCTTAATCGGATAGAGCAAGCCATATCCGATGCGATTGCAGACGATTGTTCTCCGTTAAACCTCACACCACGCATCCAGTTGACCTACGACGGCGCGGGTAGGTATTGCTGTTTCAATCTGCCGCACCGGGCGTTTGATGGCCATGTGCGAGCAGGTTACATCGATAACGAACCGGTGACGCGTAACGATGCCTACCGGCGAATCCGGGACTGCACGCCCGCCAATATGCGGCCACTGCTGGAAACCAGCCCCGTTTCTATCGCGTTTGGCGCTTGGGACTCGACTCGCAAGTCCCACCAAGTGCGAATCCGCTCCGCACTAACTGGTGAAACCATAGGTTTCCTGGCAGACCAGGAATCTGATCAAGCTCCTGATTTGCGAGGGGGAGCTCGCGTTGACCCTGTCTCTGCGAGCGTGAAGCTCACCGGCAAGAACCTGCAGGCGTTGGTCGATGAGCAAGCTGGTGAACTCAGCGTGAAAAACATTGAATCCATCGAGAAAGACATATCAGGGGCTAAGAAAGGCACGGTCTCAGCTTCCAAACTGGGCCTTGGAGCGATCCCGCCCACGCTGGAGTCCCTCGGGCTGGTTTCCTGCAGCCGCATCGTACGTTCGCACGTCCTGTCGTTTAGTGCACTACGCCAACTCCGATTTGGCTTTGATGCCATAGGTAACGCTAAAGTTCGCGCTTTGTTGGCTGCATGGATGATTAACGGCCTTGTCAGATCATACGAGGAATTGCTGTATCGGGCGAACTGTGACCTGATTGAAGCCGGCCCGCGCCAAACAAAGCTCGACCAACGCCACGGCAAGTTCCTTGATATCGAACTCCCCTCAGTCCAAGAAGCCGACGAAATGCTGTCGCAAGCGATCACGGCCGCTGCCGCCCTCGGCGTCATCTGGGAGGGTCAGATTCTTGAAGTCACCGGGAACCCAACTGTTCTCAGTGGGCTCTCAGCAGATGTGGATGAATGACATGCCTCAACTAGTGATCCAAGCCCGGTTCCTGGCAGGCACTTTCCTCGGGGAGGAGGGTGGACAGAGGCACGCCAGAAGACCAGACACTGCTCGTCTATTCAGTGCCCTAGTCAATTCTGCCGCTACTGGCTCTACAGCCTTGGAATGTGACGGGAAGCTTGAACCTGCTTCCGAATCGTTGGTTGCATTGCAGTGGCTAGAGCAACACCCGCCAAGCTGTCTCTCTATGCCAGAGACGATCAGTCTCTCACGTGTAGCATTGACTGTTTATCGAGACGAAGGCGTGATGGAGCGCACGAAGAATCAGGTGCGATCCAAGACGAGAGGAAAAGCCCAGTCTAGCGGCGTCGCTGTTTCCGGCACGTTCCAATGGATATGGCATGAAGACGTGCCGGATGAGCTCATCGAGACTCTCGATGCCATTTGCGAAGACATTAGCTATCTGGGGTCGGCTGACTGCCCCGCCGTTGTAGAGGCTGGGGCTACGGCTATGCCAACCCATGAGTTATCTGAGGACCAGGGGCCGTTCTCAATTACTCCCGCCGAGCGTGTTCGAACGCCAAGACCGGGTAGGCTTGTTGCGCTGCGAAGGGCTCATGACGAGGCATATCCTGCGAAACGCCCAACTATTGCTGCTGACAAAGCGACCACCACGGCTTCGCCTAGTTCGTATCGACCACCGCGAGAATCGCTTCAGCATTTGCGCTACGAGCCGATAGATCGCTCAACCGAACTTGTCGGGCCCTGGGTCCATGGCTGGTCTGCCACTTGTAGAACAGCCATTCAGCCAGATCAAGTAAAGGATTGGTGCGTAACCTTGCACAAAGCATTGGTGGCAAGGATTCCGGCGCCTGTTCCGCCTCTAGTGACGGGCCACTATCCAAAGGGAATGCCCAAGCATGTGAACCGGCTGGCAATTCACTATATGCATCCTGAAAATGCTCATGGCGTAGGGCAATTTGTCGTGATGGCTCCGGGTAATGCAGACCACGATGACTTAGCAGCGCTTCAAGCCGCGTTGGCTTCTATCAGCCGACTTTACCGGGGCAGGTTGGGGGAGATTAACTTGAAGTCTGAGTTCACACGACTTGATGCTCGCACATTCTGGGACTCGCCGGAACCGGGGCGTAAGCGTCTTTGGCGAACCACCGCCGGATTCATTCCAGAGGTTCGACGTCTGGCGGGTTCTCCTGAGTGGGGGCTGGCTGATGCCGTTCGGGTGGCGGTCGGCCACGTGTTCAAGGACCGGCTGGATTTGGGCCGCGCTAGGCAAGAAGCCAGGTACCGCAAGATCTCTGAGCAGGTAAAGGAACTCGGGATTGGTGTCTGTTCACTACGTGTTTTGGCCGATTCTCAGGCGGATCAGTATGTGCATAAGCTGCCCAAACACCTGGTGACCCAACGAGTCGAAGCGATCCTGGATCTCGCCGATCTGATGTCTGACACCGCGCTTTGCGCGATTGGCCAGTCGCGGCATCTGGGTGGCGGGCTGCTCGTGCCTCTAGATGTGGAGGAGCGAGATGCAAATAGGTGATTTCTCCGAGTTCTTCACGACCCTGAACGAGGGGCACGCCCCGTTTCCTTGGCAGCGTCGCATGGTTGAAGAGATGCACGCCAACGCGGTCTGGCCTAGCCAGATCAACGCCCCGACAGGGACGGGTAAATCCTTCGTAGTAGAGGCCCACGTGTTCTTGACTGCGCTAAATGCTATGGGTGCGGGCCCTCGGCTGCCGCGACGATTGGCGATATGTGTCGATCGCCGGGCGATGGTGGATCAGCATCATGCCAGAGCAGTTGAGATCGCCTTGAAGCTTGACGCAGCCAAGTCGGGAATACTGCGCGAAGCTGCTCATTCGCTGCGTGGGTTAGCCGTCTCAGCGAACAAGCCTTTGCAGGTACTCAACCTGCGGGGTGGTGTTCCGGTCGATCGTGAGTGGTTGCTGGACCCTTCGGTGTGCACGGTGTTAGCCGTAACTCCTGATATGTGGGGTAGCCGCGTACTATTCCGAGGGTATCGATCCAGTCGTAAGATGCAGCCGCAAGAGGCCGGAATATTGATGCTAGATAGTGCCATCATGATTGACGAGGCTCACCTAGTGCAACAACTCCTGGTAACCGCTCGTGACGCGGCTGAAATCGTTAAATTCGATGCTGAGCAGATTGGTGTGCCCGGATTGCAGGTGATAGCCAGCTCAGCCACCCTACCTCAGGGCTCGGATTGTTCTTCTGCCGGGCTCACTGAGGCAGACTGGCAGCACCCGGTGCTCAGCTGCCGTTTGCAGCAATCGAAACCTGTGAGTATTCGAACCACCCGGAGCCTGACAACCAGAGGGCCGAAGACCAACTACTATCGGGAGATTGCGGTGGAAGCGTTGGCCATGGGTGCCTTGGTGGATTCGGAACCGAATCCGACTGTTGGCGTAGTAGTGAATACAGTCAGAACGGCACTCAAAGTCACTGAGCTACTGCGAGAGCAGGCGCCGCAGGACTCAGTTGTCTGCTGGGTTGGCCGTATGCGACCACTGGACCTACTGAAGGCACGTCAGAAGCATCCAGGTCTGTTTACCGCTGCTGGCGACTCGCAAGTACGCTACTTGGTCGCCACACAAACCGTTGAAGTTGGGGTGGATTTAGACTGGGCCGGTTTGGTTACCGAGCTAGCTCCTGCAAGTGCCCTCGCTCAACGCGCGGGCCGAGTAAACCGTCTTGGGCTACGTCAAAGTGGTCCTGTCACCGTATTTGCCCCCGAAACGGTGGTGGGAGCCGGCCCATATGAAAAAGATGACTTGCAGTTGGCCAAGGAATGGGTACATGAGATTGCCGGAGATCCGTTAGGCATGCAGGTGCAGCGCGTGGCAGAAAACCCGCCGCCGGTTGCTAAGCCGAGGCGAGAGATCATGACTAGGTTGCAGCCAGCGGACGTTGAGGTTCTGGCGGCTACGACGGAAGGAATCTTTCAGGAACCTGACCTCACTTTCCATGTCGATGATGAGCTGAGCCAGAGTGAAAAGTCTGTCGGCTTGGTCATGCGCGATTTGCCGAAAGACCGGGACGCCGCATTGGCCCTTGCTCAAGCTACGCCTCCGGTGCCGGTCGAGACTTTCCCCACCAACGTGGTCGAGGTGAAGAGGATCATCGAGCGCCTGATCGAAAACACGCTAGGAAGCAGATTCTTGGCTTTTCGGTGGCGAGCAGGCCAGTTCTCACCAATCACGACCTCTCATGACATTCGTCCCGGGGATGTCGTCGTCACTGACCCGTTGCCAGTTGTCCAGCAGGGTGTGGTTACGCTTGAAAGCGGCAACGGAGAGACTCCTAGTGTAATTGATGGTGATGCGGCCGTTACGGTTTTGTGTGCCGGCCGGGGCGTCGAGGCGAGTGTTGACGTTGACGGTAAAAGCCGCACGGTTAGTGCTGACGAAATCGAGAATTTGCTTGATGATGCTTCATCCGTCGCCGAGCCCACAGATGCTGTTGAACTTGTTCAGGCGGCATTTCCTCTCGGGGCAGTGGACGTACAACTGGCGCCTATCCGGTTGGAGGACGGCACTCTTCCTTGGATCATCGTTTGTCCGGCCAGCGCAGTTGATCGTGATGCTGAGCGGCGACAACAGTTCAGCAGTAGTGTGAGTCTCGTTACGCTTGATGATCATCAGCGCGATGTAGCTGATCGAGCCGTATCAATATCCGAACGAATCGGTCTGACTCACTTTTTTCGGGAATCTTTGGAACAGGCTGGCTTGCTTCATGATGCCGGGAAGGCGGACCTGCGTTTTCAAATTCACCGTCTCAATGGCGAAAGTGAAGTCATGTTAGCGAAAGGGAATCCCCTTCAACAGCGACGGGGAATCAGGAGAGTGGCTCCCTCTTTGCCTGCTCGTTGGCGTCACGAACAGTTGAGTGCGGCCGTGGCTTGGACGGTTGGTTCTGTCGATGGCTTCGACAACGATTTGGTGACCCGCTTGGTCGGCACTAGCCACGGTTATGGGCGTCCCTTCTTCCCACACGGCACTAGCTTTTCTGAGCAGGGAGTTGGTGAGGTGTGGACCGATGAAGTCAAGGCTGCCTGTGAAGAACTGTATGGTGCATCGGGAGGTTGGGCCGAGTTGATAGAACGAACCGACCGAAGGTACGGGGTATGGGGCATAGCGTATCTTGAGGCGCTCTTGCGAGCCGCTGATTGTTCTATTTCGGCGGAAGGAAAATGATGGGTTTCAATCTTGTCGGAACAGCCACTAGCGCGCTACCGCACTTCGCAGCGGTCGGGCTGACACGGATTCTCGAGAGTGCTGGCCACTACGGGAGTCGTTTCTGGTGGACTGAAGAGGTAGAGCCGCGTTTGCTTCTTGATTTGCCTGTTGAAGATTCCGAGGTGGCAAGGGTAGTTCTCAACCATGCCGAGCAGCACGCAGGGTCTGGTTGGGTGACGGAGAGGCTAAGTTCTGGTTCGCCTGGAAAGGCCGTCTATTCGCCGCGTATTACAGCTCCCAAGAATGGTAACTGGAAAGCAGTCTTTGATGCCAGATGGAATAGACTCCCACGCGATGGGGTTGTATGGGGAAACCTAGACTTACAGTTTATTTCGGCTTTAGGAGAACCTGCTTGGTGGCGGGTCCCACATAAGGACTCGGCCGACCAGGGCGCAAGCCGTTGGGAGATGAAGACTCGTAACAAGGGCGAAGAATTCGTTCGGGATCGATTGACGAAGCTGGCCGCGGCTGTGGCGAACATGTCAGAGTCGGCGATTCTGAACGGTCTGCAAGGAAGCGCCTTGCCGTATGATCCTCTCGGCAAGGGGCTCGTGTCTAGGACTCCGACGGGGCTTCGTCCTCCTGGGGCCACTGATGTGGCGTTGGCTTGGTGTGCGCTGTGGGGGCTAACGGCCACGTGCGTACTTCGTCAGGCAGGTGGTATGTCGTCTTCATCTGCAGTGTGGCGTCGAGACATTACTCACCCGAAGACCGCCATACTTCCGATCATGACTATGCCGACATCCCCTGCACATTGGATGAATGTTTTGCGCAGCCGTCAACTAGACACTTTGTTGCAACAGGAAGTGCCGATAGAGACCGCAACGCCCGAGGAGGCTTGGCTACTGGAACAAGGAGTTCGTGCCGTGGTTAGATTCCCTATTTACAAAGGCGGAAGCAGCAATGCCCCAGAGCGCTACCTGCTAGCAGGTGAGATACAGCCGTGTCGGAATTAGACCCACTGCCGATCAGCCTCATTGCCCATACTGCATTCTGCCCGCGTCGAGCTTGGCTAGAGGCTGCTGGTGAGCAGGTTGATAGCTTTGCAATCGAAGAAGGCAAGCACGCCCACCGCAATATCGATGCTGCCAAGAACTCTCGCCCTGCCGCCCAACGTTCGGTTGACGTATCTCATACGAAGCTAAACATCGTGGGCCGCTGTGACGTGGTTGAACACGCCGATGACGGACTCACTGTAGTGGAATACAAGTCATCGCCGATTCGTCGTAAGTGGCAGCCAACGCAGGCCATGCGGGTCCAACTTGCCTTACAGGGCCTGTGCCTCAAGGACGCTGGGCGTCACGTCTGCGGGTATCGGGTGTTCTTTCCCAATTCTGCTCGTTCGGTAAACGTCGACATCGGAGCAAAGGATGAGAGGGAGGCTATCGAACTAGTCACTACCACGAGAGAAGTCGTTACTAGCCCGACTGCCCCACTCCCGCTAGTGGACGATCCCCGTTGCAACGGGTGTTCCCACGTTGCAATCTGCCTCCCCGACGAGAGGAATAGCAAACCAGTTCGCAAGCAGATCCGGGCTTCGGATCCCAGCGGGGAGACCTTGCATCTGAACACTCCTGGTGCCCGGGCTTCGTTGCGTCGAGGTCGGGTGCTCGTTTCTAAAGCTGGTGAAGAGCTGGCCTCACTGCCTGTCAACCGAATTCAAGGTGTGGTGGTTCACGGGAATGTAGATTTATCGGGTGCCCTGACTAGGGAATTTCTCTGGCGTTCGATTCCAGTAGTCTGGTGTTCGGGGCGTGGAAGGGTTGTCGGGTTCGCGCGTAGTGCATCGTCACCAAACGGGTTGGCCCGATCAAGGCAGTGCCGTGGCGAGCCGGGGCTGAGTGCTCATTTTGCTCGGGGTTTCCTTTCGGCGAAGGTAGCGAATCAGGCAACGATCCTGCGACGCCTTGGCCAGGGTGGTAATTCTAGTTTGGTTTCTTCACTTCGGCTTGAACAGAATCGGCTCAGCAGTGCGCTAAGCGTTCCTGAGGCCGTCGGAATCGAGGGGGTTTGCGCCAAGCTATACTTTGGCAGTTTCCCAATGGTGTTGAAGAGACATGGGGGCTACTTCCAGTCTCGGTGGCCGGGGCGTACGGGGAGAGGCGCCCGGGATCCACTGAACTCCGCGCTCAACTACGCTTATGGGCTGCTGCTTTCGGAAGTTGTTAGAGCTTGCCTCTCCTGCGGCCTGGATCCGCACATAGGTTTTGTTCATTCGTCCAATCGCAACAAGCCAGCCTTGGCGCTTGATTTGATGGAAGAGTTCAGGCCGGTGGTGGCAGATTCCGTGGTCGTGGGTGCCATTAACAATGGAGAGCTACTCCCGTCTCACTTTTCTCAGACATTTGGAGATTCTCGGATTCTGCTGCCCGGGCGCAAGGCACTTATTTCCGCATTTGAGCGCCGGGTAGCCACGGTTTTCACCCACCCGGTTTACCGTTACAAAGTCTCCTGGCGCAGGGCCATCGAAGTGCAGGCAAGAATGGTATTGGGTGTCATTGATGGCACACAACCCAGCTACGAAGGGATTCGGGTCAGATGAGCTATAAAGCTATTCATCGTTTCCTGATTGCTTACGATATTCCTGACGACCGGAGGCGGCAACGCGCGGCCGAGGCAATCTTGAGTTTCGGTGATCGGATACAGTTCAGCGTCTACCTGGTCGATACTTCAAGGCTGCAACTAGCGCGGTTACAGAGGGAGCTTAGAAACATAATTGATAAGAGTGAAGACTCACTCATGTATTGCGATCTCGGGCCCCTAGCCGGCATCTGTGCCCGCTTTGAGTACGTCGGACAGTCTAAACCGATTACTGACAAGAGCAGCTTTGTCATCTGATGCGAGAGGAGGGGGCGGCACAGACATGAGCGTAAGGCGCTCGCCGACTGTTTGGCCTAGTCATCATGGTTGTCACTGCATTGGGGTAGGCTGTGCGCAAATGGATGGGGCGTTTGGCTCCCACCTCTCGCTGGGGGTGCAAGAATCCCCTTGTCGAGTCGCAGATGTAGAGGCTGCGGGGTTGCTGCCTTTTCTAGGGCAGCCCTTCATTGAGGGGCGCAGGGACTCCGTACCGGCGATGTCCCGGACAAAGGTTGCTGCCTTTTCTAGGGCAGCCCTTCATTGAGGGGGTGGGGTTGAAGTCCTTGGGGATCGCTATTCCCCAAGGTTGCTGCCTTTTCTAGGGCAGCCCTTCATTGAGGGGTATCACGGACTGTTGTATAAGTGCCTAGTGGTGTGGTTGCTGCCTTTTCTAGGGCAGCCCTTCATTGAGGGTCACTTCTTCCTCTCTTTAACGTATGTCAGGACGGCGGTTGCTGCCTTTTCTAGGGCAGCCCTTCATTGAGGGAGACACACAGCAGACAATTGAGCTTAACTGGCAGTTCGGTTGCTGCCTTTTCTAGGGCAGCCCTTCATTGAGGGTAACATAGACACTGGTGTGCCAGTTACAGCCGCAAACGGTTGCTGCCTTTTCTAGGGCAGCCCTTCATTGAGGGTTGTGCATCGGCCATTGGGATGATCAAACGGGCCCAGGTTGCTGCCTTTTCTAGGGCAGCCCTTCATTGAGGGACCAAGCAGGACACCACGCATACCAAACCTGGCTAGACCAGGTTGCTGCCTTTTCTAGGGCAGCCCTTCATTGAGGGCGAACCGAATGGTCGCGGTGCTCCAAGGCTTCCCAACAGGTTGCTGCCTTTTCTAGGGCAGCCCTTCATTGAGGGACAGGCTTTCAACGAGACAACCGCCGCAATGGTTCCGGTTGCTGCCTTTTCTAGGGCAGCCCTTCATTGAGGGACTACTCATGTGGACGATTTAACCCAGGAGCTCGTGGGGTTGCTGCCTTTTCTAGGGCAGCCCTTCATTGAGGGTTGTCTGAGGCTGAGCTAGCCAAGGGGGCCACCCATGTTGCTGCCTTTTCTAGGGCAGCCCTTCATTGAGGGTACTGCGATACCGTAGGCCACCAGTTCGCTGGCAGTTGCTGCCTTTTCTAGGGCAGCCCTTCATTGAGGGAAAGCGACCCCGCTGAAGAATACGCGGCCTGGCTATTGTTGCTGCCTTTTCTAGGGCAGCCCTTCATTGAGGGGCCGCGGAGGCAGAGGATTTCGAGTTCGAGCTACCTGAGTTGCTGCCTTTTCTAGGGCAGCCCTTCATTGAGGGGCGAGCTGGTTGATGTTCGAGCCGATCTTGCCGAGGTTGCTGCCTTTTCTAGGGCAGCCCTTCATTGAGGGCCAGTTAGGCGCGACTTCGTTATTACCAGTGTCCACAATGTTGCTGCCTTTTCTAGGGCAGCCCTTCATTGAGGGTTAACTATCAAAGCGCGGGCCAATTTTGGGTTCTCGGGTTGCTGCCTTTTCTAGGGCAGCCCTTCATTGAGGGGCGTCAGGGAATGCTGACACCTGCACCTTTTGCGCGGCGTTGCTGCCTTTTCTAGGGCAGCCCTTCATTGAGGGGCCAAGCAGGACGGTCGTTGGCAAGAGCGTTCCACGCTCGTTTGCTGCCCTTTTTAGGGCAGCCCTTCATTGAGGGACAATACGGCTCTTCCCAATTGGGGGTGTAGGCGTCCGTTTAGGGCTTCGGTGGGGCCGTTGCTGGTGCGGGGTTGGTCGAAGTAGGCGAGGATGTCTTTGGTGCGGCGTTTCAGGGTCCGGCCGAGTTTACGGACCTCGATGAGTGCGGCTGGCAACCCCTAACCGAATCCCTGCAGCAAGACAGCGACGCGGTGTTCACGGGACTCAAGGTCAAGGGCCGTCCCGGCATGAGTTTCTATCTGATCGTCAACCTTGCTTTCGCGGGTGTTGTCGGGCTGGGCGTGGCATTTGTCATCGGGCAGACGCTGGATTTTGTTGCCTATCTGGCGGTGCTGGCGGTGACCGCGCGCATGGTTTTGCCTCTGACGAGGGCCGGCTTGTATGCGACAGAGGCCGACAATGCGGCCGTGGCGCTGCGCTCGATGACCAAGATCCTAGAGGCTCCCGTCCTGCCAGAACCCGCAGCCGGCGCGGAAGAGGCGAATGCGGGCACCAGCATCGAGTTCGATGATGTGTCGTTTAGCTACGAAGATGGCCGCACGGTGCTGCATAGCATCCAGTTGCATGCTGAGCAGGGTCAGGTGACGGCCCTCGTCGGGCCGTCTGGTGCTGGCAAATCGACGATCCTTCGACTCGCGGCCAGGTTCTGGGACGCAAACTCGGGTTCCGTGCGCATCGGCGGCTGCGACGTGCGCAACATGTCGAGCCAACACATCATGCAGATTACATCGATGGTGTTCCAGGACGTATACCTGTTTGACACGACGATTCGCGGAAACTTGCGTTTGGCTCGTCCGGAGGCCACCGACGAGGAACTGGCGCTGGCCGCCGAACGCGCCATGCTAACCAGTGTCATAGAAAGCCTGCCCGAGGGCTGGGACACCAAAGTGGGACCTGGCGGCGTGTCGCTGTCTGGTGGAGAGAGGCAACGTGTGGCTATCGCCCGTGCCTTCATCAAGGATTCCCCGTTGCTGCTGCTGGACTAAATCACCTCGTCGCTAGACGGCGAGAACGAATCCGCGATCGTTGACGTAATCCGAAAGCTCTCCGACGGACGCACCGTTCTCGTCGTTGCCCATAGGCTTTCGACCATCTGGAACGCCGATAAAGTAATCTTCCTGCAGCCAAGCGAAAACGGTGCATTCATCGCGCAGACTGGCGTGGCCGATGAGCTAGCCCAGACAGCGGGACCGTTCCGAGACTTCGTGGAGGCGTCCCAGGATTCGAAGCGCTGGCAGTTGGTGGCTGGTTGACGATTGCAGTAGTCGACGAGGAAACATGGCTCGATGGCTTCCTGAAGCTGCCACGTCCTAGGGATGAGCGCCGGCCCGCCAGGCCATTGGTTGACCTAGCGAGCTAGAGCCGGGGCACGCGAATCAAAGGTTGTTTCGCTTGCTGCTTTAGTAGTAAAGAGGGGAATAGCCAGGGCCAATCAGGTATTGTGTACACATAGATACACCACAGGGGATGTCATGGCAGAGACGGTTGGAATTCGAGAGTTTCGCGCGGGCCTAGCCGAGTACATCAGTGCGGGGACGCCGGTGGCCGTTACGCGGCATGGTCAAATTGTCGGCTGGTTCATCCCCACTCCAACGAGTCGTGAAGCCGGAGTGGCTTCATTGCGGAGGGCAGCTGAAACGTTGGACAGCCTCTTGGCTGAGCAAGGAGTTGACGTAGATCAGTTGGCGGACGAGTTCAAGGCTGCGAGGCGTCCGAGCGGTAGCTAGTGAAGCTAGATTGCGGTCTAGTGGCAGACGTCGGCGCCGCGGTGCGATTGGTGCGTTCTGGCAGAGGTGTCCACCAAAGCGCCGTTGCTTAGGTGAATGCGCCCGGACACTTAGGGGCTTGGCCTTCACGTTGTTGGCGCCGGCCACCTAATCATGCGCCTAGCGAGCTGTCCCCAAAGACTCGTCCAGGAACTCTGAGATCAACGCGTTCACGGCTGCGGGGTTGTCGACGTTTGCGTTGTGTGCGGCATCCTTGATGACCTCTACCCGGTGACCGGTCTGTTCTTGCCAGGCATCAATGTATTTGCGTACGTTACCTACCGTGTCCGATTCGCCCCGAGTGATCAACACGGGACACTGAA
>PDWI01008791.1_pt1 | contig 12490 bp, 15 predicted proteins | sample 1430891 | NCBI WGS metagenome assembly PDWI01 (sample SAMN01162508, study PRJNA174530) | Oral metagenome, whole genome shotgun sequencing project. | biome: Marine environment; feature: Marine mammal; material: Swab sample of the gingival sulcus; isolation source: swab sample of gingival sulcus... | reverse complement strand
ATCTTTGAAATAGATATTGGCTTTGGTTTCGTTCTGCACTTTTTTCAATACGTCATATCCTGTTGCTTGGTAAATTACAAACTTATCCCAACTAAAACTGTAATCACATTTTACCCCGTAATTCGTCTTTTTCTCTTTGTTTATTTCGTCCGCTACCTCGCCAAGCAATGTTTGAAGTGATACATTTTTTAGTTCTCTATTTTTTAAGTTGGTTCTAAAAAGGTAAAGGTCATCTTCGCATTCTAATTTTAGCGTTCCGTTATCCGTTGAAATGGTATTTACAAAGCCTTTAAACTCCATTTTAAGAGCATCACCATATCCAAAATGAATAGTAACCAAATCGCCCTCTTTAATTCTGCTTTCTACCTCCAACGCTCTGTTTTGATGCGTTGCGGGAAGTACAATAGTAGCCGTGTCCGAAAGTCTTTCAACAGACTTCTGAACCTTTACACTATCCAAGGCAACAAGCCGATAGCCCCCTATTTCAATATGATAACTTAACTCCAACACTATTTTTCTATAAATAAATCGTCATAATCAATTTCGTCCGAATAACCTTTTATTGTGAACATCTGATTTTCTATTCCTTTGGTAAAAGGCAACTCGTAACTTTCAATCGCCATCTTTGTGATATTAAAAATCCTAAACAACTCTGATTGGACAAATAGTGACCCCCTCGTTTCACAAAATTCTCTTAAGTCCTATCATTCTGCTTTAATACATTTCTACGAACAATGATATTTTTTCCTGCAATAGATATGACGGGTTCAATAGGAAACTGCCACATATCTTTTTCAATACTTCCAATTTTCAGGGGACAAGCGTGAGGAACATTCAACAAACCCTCTTTATATGTTTGCAAAGCCTCATTCCCTCCCTGCTCCTTAAAGTTGGGTACATCATTACTATCAAACTTCTTTACTACTTGCGGGTGGTTCAACCAATAAGGAGGCAACCGAAATCCTGTTGCAAAATCGACCTGTATCATTTTATTTAATTATAAGTTATGAATTATGAATTATGAATTGAGAATTGAGAATTGAGAATTGAGAATTATGAATTTTTAGTAATTAACCATTTACCATTCACAATTAACCATTATACACTAACATTCGCCATATTCAACATTCTGTAAAAGGCTTCTGCCATATTACGTTCTATCTCTTGGGCGTTTTCGCCCGTATTACCTTGCATTACAAGGCTCTCTATCATACTTTTAATACTGATATGAATATTGGTATTACGAGTTCCACCCGATGCTATGGCGTTAGTGGTTGATTTGCCACCATTACCACCTGCTAAATCCAATTTATTACTACCGTTATTGCCGCTAACGGCATTGATAAGTTTATCATTTGTGCCTAATTTTGATTTTACTTTCTCTACAAGACTTGGAGTGCTTTTCTTACTTTCCCAACTTAAATTTATTCCACCGAGAGCCTTTTTTGCCTTTTCTGCATTATCTGCTACCTTCTTTGCACCGTCAACAATAGCCTTTTGACGAGCTTCAACATCAGCGTTAATTTTGGCTATCGCTCGTTGGTTCTCACTGCTATCGCCTAATCCTGTTGCCTCTTTGAATTTATACCAACCTATTTTTATTTTATCAAGACCTATTAAAAAACCATTGATATAAGTATTGAAATACAATTTTATAGCATCTACAAAGGCAAAAAAGGAGTATTTCATAAAACCAACAATACCTTTCCAAAGAGTACCCCAACCATTTATTTTACTAACAACAACAGCAATGACGGCAATAAGAGCAACGATTGCAAGAATAACCCAAGTTATAGGGTTCATTGCCATTGCGAAATTGAGGGCAGTCTGTACCATTGCCCACATCGCAGTACTTGCCGAGACAATAATTGCTACAGAGTTATATATAGCAACTGCAACCGCAAGGCTTTTAACAAGGACAACTAATCCTAACAGGGTTACACCAATACCAATAAATACTTTCTTATGATTATCAATAAAATTTACCAAAGAAGTTGCTTTTTCCATTACAGTGTTTATGGCAGGTCGTAGTACATCAAAAAGTTTTATTGCTAATTCCGTTATACTATCCTTAAATTGGTTTAGTTTTCCTGCCGTTGTCTGTCCCGCTTTTTCTGCACCTTGATAAAACAAAGCACCCTCTTCGGTAGCCCACTGGAATGCCTGTGCAACCATATCGGCACTAATTGCTCCTTTTCGCATTTCATCTTTCAAGACAGACATACTTTTGCCTGTTTTATCACTAATAACTTGCAATGGGTTAAATCCTGCATTTATCATCTGTAATAAATCTTGTCCCATTAGTTTACCGGTGCTTGTTGTTTGTGAAAAAGCCAAAGCCAACGACTGCATCTTTTGGCTATCTCCCATAGAAATATCACCAATGTTTTTAAGGACAGAAAAAGCCTTTTCTCCCTCAATGCCAAACGACATCATTGTTTTTTGTGCCTCAATCAGTCCCGCTTTATCATAAACTGTATTTTTGCCATATTCAGAAATCTTTCCAAAAAGAGTATCCGAAGCATCTATATCTCCACCAAGTAAAGTTGTCAAATTTTGTTTTTGCAACTCATTTTCCATACCAACAGAAAACACCTGCCCAAACATACTACCCAATCTATCGGCTTGCATTGATAGCCCTTCGAAGGCAATCACATTGTCTCTAAGTTTCGTTATATTTGCTTGAAACTTATTGACGGTAGTATTAGCCTCCGATACAGACCTATTTATATTATTTATTTTGTCCTGTGCGTTACCGACTATATTGATGATATATTGTATCGTATTATTTGACATTCCCTTTTGTTCTTTGTATAAAAAAATACTATCTTTGCAGTGTTATGATGCTATTGTTATATACATATATTTTACTACTGATTATCTTTGGACTATTACAGTTGATTTTTAGTTCTGATTTCTTAAAGTTTTTAATATTATTATTAACTTTTCCTATTACTCTTGCATTTCCTATCTTGTATTCTTTCTATTTTTGGAAAAAAAAGAAGTGGGTTAGTTACCTCTGCATTTTTCTTCAAATATTAGTTATACTATTAGGGTTATACATATACTTTATTTCACAACTACCAACAGGCTGATTACTTATATGTTAGATATTCTTATTTATTTATTTGTTATTTTAGTTGTTCTTGTCTCTATTGGAGCTATTATTGGAATGTGCCAATCTACACAAAAAAACACCACCTCTATACAAACTACCATTACTTACACTGATAAGGACGGTATAAAACAACAACATACAATAAAGACACAGGTTGAAACACCAGATACGGATAATGACCTTTAAAATCCTTTTTTTAAGTTTCTATCTTATTGGCTTCTGCCTCTTTTTCTCGTATCCATCTCAATTCTGCCAGTCGCATCGCCCACTCTTCATCTGTTAGGCTATCAGGGTCTAATATATGCATATAGTAACGCAGTTGAGCATTCGCTATACGCACAAATTCCCTTTCATTTACCTTGACAGCCTTTATAACTTTTCCAGAGAAGCCTCCTGTATCTCTATCAGTGCCGCCACCTTAGCCGATGCCGATAAGAAAAGTGTGTCGTCCGTTTTTATATTATCATCACCACCAAGCCAGCAGTCGTTCAATATCACTTCGTTAAATTTCAAGGGGTTGTCTTTTCCTGCCATTGAAGCATATCCTAACGCCTTACGACTTGGCTTTTTCAAATAGCACACACTATTACCAACTTGAATTTTGAAAACATCTTTATGCTTTCCCTTCCACTCCTGTATTTGTTCTGTGGATACTTCGCCCACTAATTTTGCTTTTCCCATTTTACTTTATATTTTTTTTACTTTTAACTAATTATGGTTTTTGCTTCTTAATATCCAAAGCGATAAAAGGCAGTTTTATTTCAGTGAATTTATCGCCCTGCTTAAATTCTTTGGACTCTTCGGTAAACTGCAATCCCGTAATAAAATCAGTAACCATTACATCGCCCCTTGCGGGGTTACCATAGGCACACACGGCGTTTAAGTTCAAGTTCAAAACACTGCCTTTACCCAACGCCACTAATGTTTCGTATTCACTCTGCAAGAGGGATATTTCACCCTCAAATGCAATGTTCCCTTTCTGTATGGACAGCGGACGATTACCCTTCCCATACACTGCCTCTTTTTCCTGTTTGGTGGTATATTTTATGCCACGAAAACCTGCTACATCTCTTCCCCCGAGAATCAGGGTAAGGTCTGCAAATTCGTACTCTCTTCCATTTATTATTCCCATACCTCTATACGTTTGTGGTTTTGAAACCAAGTTTAACATCAATGTATTTAGCGTAACCGTAAGGTTTGACACGCAATACAACCTCTATTCTACCGGTCGCCACAACGTTCTGATTAAAATCAATGTAACATTGTACTCCCGTATCATTTTCATCTGTTGGGTCTATACCCAAATTACCCTCCGCCGTCATTTCGTTAATGATAGCCGTTTCCACTTGCATTTGCCAACCTTTGACCATTGCAGGGGCTAATTTACCCTCATCGGTAATAGGCACTTCATCGTTCAACTCCTCTAGTAGTCTCCTGTAAGCGATACGATACGCTTTGTCAATAGTTCTTCGCCTTGCAATCGAGCGATAATCGTCTGAGGCTTTCGCCGCCAAACTATCATCAGAAAAGAAGTATCCCGCCTTGCCCACAAAGGTCCTGAAAGTGATGAACCCTTTGTCATTAATCGTTTCAGCATCTGCAAACTCCGTTTTCTTATCACCGATAAAGGTTGTTAATGTATTCAAGGCTCCGTCTTTTACTCTGCCGATGTGACGCTGTACAGGGATTTTTGCAATACGTCCACCAAGCAACCCAACAGATGCTCCATTGCTATTTTCTACTGTATCTCCCAACAATACACCCACTCTGTTATAGTCATAAGTTGTTAGATTAGGTAAATCGGTAACACTACCGTTGTAATGTCTTGCTTCAAGCAACACAAATACAGGGGCAAAAAGTGAGTCGGTAGCCCATTCCGATAGCACCTGTGCGTTAAGCATCGCCGATTCTAAATCCTTATCCAACCCATTTTCTATTGTTGGCGTATAACTTGTTGCAGGATTAACTGCTACAACAAGGCAACGTATCTCACCCAAAGCCGTTTCTAACAAGCGTTTTGCACTTGCACTACTATCTTTATCCACAATACTTGATGCCGTTGTAGTATTTGGAAATCCAATTATCCATAAGGTTGCACCCTCACCCGCTTCATTGTAAAACTCTTTTACGTGTTTATAGACAAAAGCGTTGGCATCGTCTGGTTTGTTGGTTATTCCTAAATTCTCTAAATCATAGATAGAGTGCAATACATATGGATGAAGTAAGGCAAATTTATCCGACACGCCTGTTGCTGTTATTGCCAACCCAACAACCGAGTCGTTATTGGGGGCAACACTACCGAGTTGCCCATTCCTAAAATCTATTTTTACTCTTGGTAACATCACTTTTTCATTTTAGAAGCTTCTTTTCTTAATTCGGTTAAATAGGTCTCTCGAGAAGCCATTCTGAACCCACCGTTTACTTTTTTCTCTAACTTGTCAAGTCGCTCATATAGCACGGCTAACATTGACAATAACTCTTCATACTCTTCCCTATCCATAACACTATTTTTTATCGGATTTCTTCACCTCCACAATCTCACGTTCACTCTCTTTCAATGAACGGGCGTGATTTTCTGCATCTGTCTTTTCAAAGAATGCTAAACCATCGCTCGTGAAATAAAGCTCATTTGTTTTAGGATAATCCTTAAAAATACTTTCTGCCTCTTTTGAGAATTTCTCTTTTGACCTTTGAACCCTATCTCCTTTGTCAGACTTAATTTCCTTTGGATTCCCCGTTTGACTTTCATCATTAGGGTTATTCCCCTGAGCTATATCGACCGGGGTACCCATTTCCCTTGCCACGTTTGGCTTGTTATCCTTATCTATTTGGGTGCCTTTTTTAGCATCCTCATGCTCCTTTCCCTTGCCGCTTTTTTCTTTCGCCATAATTTTCTTTTTTAATGGTTGATTTTTAATCAATTCACAATTCACAATTTTCAATTCTCAACTCTCAATTCTCAACTCTCAACTCTCAATTCTCAATTCTCAACTCTCAACTCTCAATTCACAATTCTCAACTCTCAACTCTCAACTCTCAATTCTCAATTCTCAATTCTCAACTCTCAACTCTCAATTCTCAATTCTCAATTCTCAATTCTCAATTCTCAATTCTCAATTCTCAATTCTCAACTCTCAACTCTCAATTCTCAATTCTCAATTCTCAATTCTCAATTATTTAGACCTTCGCACTCACAATCGCTCCGATAGCCTCATTTTTCATAGGCAAAGCGATAAAGTAATGACGAAAGTTGATTAAGTTTTCCTGTGTCGTAGGATTTTCTTTTGCCTCACTCAAATAGGTTTTTGTTGAACCAGTCGCTCTAAACATACGAGGAGCATAAAACGCCACCGATGCTTGTCTGTCATCTGTTCCGGGAACTGCACCAAAAGCAACCTTGTTTTTTGTTGTCGCATTATAGTGCGGACAATCCACATACTCATACACTTCGAAGCCATACAAGTTGGCTATTTTCCCTGTCGTGTAGTTGTAATATTGACCCGCAAACTTTTGGTCGTCAAGCAACAAGTCGTTCACATGGTCAGGGCAAAGCACCAAGATACGACCCGACACGGGAACCTTCTGTTGGTCAAACGCCTTTTTCAAAGCGATTAAATCCTCTTTTTTCAACTTCTTACGGGTGCCGTCTGTATCGTTATCTCCCGAAGTTACTATTACAGGCGTTTCCGCCGTGTGCCCGGCAGGTGCGATTGCCGATATAGCTCTTGCATATTTCTTCTGGTCTATCGCCTCACGGTGTCTTTCTATCACACTACCCATTTTATCATAACTAATAGCGTGTAGCTCATCGTCTGTTATTCTTGTCGCTTTGGTTTGATATTTATCCAGCCCAATCGGTTTATCTGCATCGTCTAAATTTTCAATACCAAGTGGATAAGCCGTATTATTGACAAGTACAGTAGGGTCGCCGCCTAACGAAACAAAGTGTATAACGTCATTTTCAGCATACTGACTATAATCTCTAATTTTAGAAATCCACCCGACACTTTCTACCGAGTTACGAAACGCCTTTATCATTTCGCCTGTCCATACTTCAGTATATACACCAACTCTAAGACCAGATACTGATGGCATAACCATCGACACACCATTAAGTAACGCTCCACCTATCAACGGAGAGACTCCTACGGCGACAGCTAATGTGCCTCCCATAAACATATTTACCACAAAGGCACTCAACACAAAAAATAGTTTTCTCATTTTTTTTTACTTTTTTATTGTTAATTATTTATTCCTACTTCTAATTCAATTCAGGACTTACTCCATACTCGGCTTGGTACAACCTTTTATAGGTATCCTTCTCCTCCGAGCGTAATCGGATTGCCTCATCGCTAGGCACCTCGCTTAGCTTCTTATACTCTGATACACCTGCACCTCCTTGTAGAATAAGGTCAGTTGGTCTTTGTACAGGTTGCATTAGTTCAATGGTCTGTTTCAATGAGTCATAACCCGCAACTTTCCCCAAAGAGACAAAATGCTCTTTTTTATCAGCGGTAATTTTCTTTTGCTCAACAGCAATATTGACTAATTCCACTATAGAAGCATCCTGTTGGGTTTGTAATTTTTGTTCCAAACCGTCTACCTTGTCTGCTTTTAGCGTAATTTGTTCAATCCCCGCCAAGATTTCGGCTTCCGTTGCATTTTCCGATAAGCCTAATTTTAATGCTACATTCTTCATCTTACTTTTGTTTAATCGATTATTAATTGGTTTTAAAATATTATTGTTACCTCCCGCCGACAACTCTATATAGCAACCATCTCTATACAGTGCCAACGCATCATCATTAGCACCTATATCCACTACACTCACCTCTACCAACTTACATCTGCTTACCGTTGAGTATCGTTGTCCTTTTTCTATATATTTTTCATCGTCAGTTGTCTCTACTACATCAAACCCTGCACTCACCATTTTCAGAGTGCCTGCGTCCCACTTTGCCTTTATCTGTTTGCTAAAATCGTCCACTTCATCAAACACTAGCGTTCCTTTCAACTCATCATCTTCTACTCTAATATTTTCCACTTTGCCCAAAGGAAGTATGCTATCTTTTGAGCCCCCATAAGGGCGGCTGTGCATCCACAGTAAGATTGGATTGCGTCTGTACTGTGAAAAGTCAATACCCTCCGTCAGTACTCTGAAACCATAACTATTAAGGCTTGAATTTGATATTATTACATCATACTTCATAAAAAGAAATATTATTCGTTACTAAATTTGTGAGTTGCAAAGTAACTACTTCTTAAAACAGCGGCAAAAAACACCTGCCAAAATGTCATTGCTTTTTTACTGTATATAGCAAAATCCCCAATTTTGCAAAAAAAACAACAAGACAAAATGGCAGTCAAAAAAGATTTAGAGAAAAAAAAGGAGCTCGCCCGTATGTATTATATGCAGGGCGAATCACAAAAGAGTATCGCCGACAAGGTAGAGGTCTCCACCGTAACCATCAACCGCTGGGTCAAAGAGGGCGGCTGGGAAGCTATTAGAGCGGGGGTAAACATCACCCGCCCGGAGTTAATCAACAAGCAACTACTTGCTATCAACACCCTATTAGACAAGTTGCTCGAAACAGACGACCCCCTCGGCATCGCCAGTGGCGTGGCAGATAAAATCAGCAAGCTCGCAGCCTCTATCGAGAGAATTGACAAAAAGGCTAACGTAGTAGATGCCATTGAGGTGTTTATGGCATTCAATAAGTGGATACAATTTCGCCAATCATTTGACAAGGAGCTAACGCCCGAGCTGGTAAAAGCGATAAATAAATACCAAGATATTTACATAACTGAACAAATGACACAGAAGTAATTCTCAATTCTCAATTCTCAATTCTCAATTCTCAATTTTCAATTAAAGAAGATGACATCAGCAGAAAAAATACAGGCGTATAAACAGTGGCAACAACATTGCAAAGAGGTACAGTCCGCAACTTTTGTCAATTTAGGCGAGTCCACGGCAGACCAAGAGGCAAGAATAGAACGTGCAAGAAAGGACTATGCCTTTTTTGTAGAGTACTATTTTCCTCATTTTGCTCATGTTAAATCGGGTAAATTTCATATAAAGGCTGCCAAAAAAGTTAGGAACTCAACCAACCTTAAAGCCGTTTTCAAGTGGGCAAGAGCCCACGCCAAATCTACCCACTTTGATATAATGATACCATTGTGGTTAAAATGCCAAAAAGAGCGAGAAATAAACGTAATGGTATTAGTTGGAAAGAGCGAAGAAAATGCCAATACACTACTTTCTGACCTGCAGGCTGAATTACAATACAACAGGCGATATACCCGTGATTTTGGCAAACAATACAACGCAGGTAGTTGGCAGGAAGGCGAATTTGTTACCTCTGACGGTTGTGCCTTTTTTGCCCGTGGACGTGGACAATCGCCACGTGGATTGCGTTACAGAGATAAACGTCCCGACTATATCGTCATCGATGACCTTGATGATGACGAATTGGTACAAAACCAAAGCAGAGTCTCTAAATTGACCGACTGGGTAAAAGAGGCACTATTTGGAGCAATGGACGGTGGACGTGGTCGCTTTATTATGGTGGGTAACCTTATCGGTAAAAATAGCGTTCTCGCAAACGTCTCACAAACGGAGGGCGTATATGTATCACAGGTCGATATTTACGACAAAAAAGGCAATGTAACGTGGTCCGAAAAGTGGACAAAGGAAGAGGTCAAAGAAATGGAGTTGTTTATGGGTTATCGCTCATTCCAAAAGGAGTGTATGAACAATCCTATAACCGAAGGAGCAGTATTTAAGAATGATTGGATAAGGTGGAAAAAACTACCGAACTTAAAAAAGTACGATACTTTGGTGGCATATTGTGACCCTTCGTTCAAATCGTCCAGTAAAAACGACTACAAAGCCATTAAACTTTGGGGCAAACAGGGAACGGAACTGCACCTCATCAAAGCCTTCGTTCGTCAATGTTCCACCTCCGAAATGGTACGTTGGTTTTATGACCTACACGAAAGTATTCCCGGGGGAGTTATTTGCGACTACTATATGGAAGCCAATTTTTTGCAAGACATCATTTTGGACGAATTTACAATCGAAGGAAACAAACGAGGCTATCAACTCCCTATTCGTCCCGATAAACGCAAAAAGCCCGATAAGTTCCAACGTATTGAAGCCATTAGCCCTCTATGGGAACGTGGCTTTGTCTATTACAACCAAGATATGCAGACCGACCGTGACATGCTTACAGGAATAGAACAAACACTATCCTTCGAGAAAGGCACACGAGTACACGATGACGCTCCCGATGCAGACGAAGGAGCAATATACATTCTTCAAAAGAGGACAAGGGTAGAACTATTTACACCCTCTTTTGGAAGACGAAAAACATCTAAAAATATATGGTAGAAATAATTAACAATTTATAATTAAACATTATGGTAACACTATTTATCAAACTAAAAAAAAGATACGAAAACTATCTTGTTCAAAAAGCAATAAAAAAGGCTAACAAATATTTTCAAGCCACTGGGAACAGATTTCTTGTAGTATGGTACGATGGCAAACCATTAGTAAAATCCAAACAAGAGTTGCGAAAACTTATCAAACAGGGCTACTTCAAAAAAGGTCTAACTATACAAAAGATTGAAAAAACGGCACTTTACTCAACACGCTAAAATGACTAATTACTAAAAACTAATCACTAATCACTAAAAATATGTTTTTAACCGAAAAAGATTACAAAGCCGTATCCGATGCTCAAACGCTCGGAGTGATTGAGCAGGCAGATGAAGAAAATCGTGGGCGTGCAGAACGTTACGCAATAGAAGAAGTTAGTAGTTACCTGCGTGGAAGGTACGATATGGAAAAAGCCTACAAAATGAGGTACGACAACCGAAACGCTCAATTGGTAATGATTACTGCCGATATTGCTCTTTATCATCTTATCGCTTGGCTACCCAAACGGATGGGATTTGAGATAAGAGAGATACGCTACAAACAGGCTCTTAATTGGTTAAGAGATGTTCAAAATGGTAAAAGCTCGCCTGACCTTCCCACTATTACAGACGACAGCGGAAACGAGACAGGCGGAACTATCAAATATGGCTCTATGAAAAAGAACCGATACGACTACTAAAATAATTGTTAATGGTTAATTGTCAATGGTTAATCACTAAATTAATAATTAACAATTTACAATTAATAATTCATAATTTTCAATTCATAATATGGTTTACACAAAAGAAATGATAAAAGCGATGTCCAACGCTGAAAAACAAAGAGTAAAATCAATGTTAATAGAGTTGGCTATAAGAGCAAAAAACCTTACTAAAAAAGATATTGCCACGTGGCGTACGGCTTGGCAAATGGCTATCAATCCCGAAAACCCACGTCGTGGCAGACTCTATGATGTTTATACCGATGTAGATATTGACCTGCACTTAACAGGTGCTATCGGACAAAGAAAGGGATTTGTCACCAAAAAATCATTCAAGCTGGTAGATAAGCAGGGAAAAGAGAATACAGAGGTTTCCACACTCTTTGAGACCGAATGGTTCGAGGACTTTTGCTCAATGGTATTGGATAGCAGATATTGGGGGCATTCTCTTATACAAATGGGCGATATTCTTTCTACCAATGGAAAAAAGAAGTTTCATAACGTTACACTCGTACCACGCCAACATGTTATACCCGAATATGGCGTAATTCTGCGAGACGCTAGCGACGACATCAGAAAGGGTATAGACTACCGAACTGGCAAGATTGCCGATTGGGTGATAGAGGCAGGAGGAACGCACGACTTAGGGCTACTGCTCAAATGTTCGCCACACGCCCTAAGCAAAAAAAACATGTTAGGATTTTGGGACGCTTTTGGTGAAATGTTTGGTATGCCCATTCGTATTGGTAAAACTACGAGCAGGGACAAAAAAGAGATAGACAAGGTAGAAAATATGCTCTCTGAAATGGGTGCGGCTGCCTGGGGTCTTTTTCCCGAAGGTACGGAAATTGAAATCAAAGAGACAACTCGTGGAGATGCTTATAATGTTTATGACAAACGTATTGAAAGAGCCAATTCCGAACTCTCAAAAGGTATCTTAAACCAAACGATGACCATTGACAACGGAAGTTCACAATCACAATCAGAAGTACATTTGGAAGTATTAGAAAACGTCATTGAGGCAGATGCCAAATTCTTAAAAGGGGTCATCAACGGCAAACTCATACCTCTAATGGCACGACACGGCTTCCCGGTAGAGGGTTATCGCTTTGAATACGACCAGAGTATCGACTACACACCCGACGAGCAGATTAGAATAGAGCAAATGCTCCTAAATGCAGGGTATGAGATAGAACCGAACTTTTTTGCCGAAAAGTACAACATCAAA
>PDWI01008086.1_pt1 | contig 12491 bp, 9 predicted proteins | sample 1430891 | NCBI WGS metagenome assembly PDWI01 (sample SAMN01162508, study PRJNA174530) | Oral metagenome, whole genome shotgun sequencing project. | biome: Marine environment; feature: Marine mammal; material: Swab sample of the gingival sulcus; isolation source: swab sample of gingival sulcus... | reverse complement strand
ATTGATAATGATTGGGCTGATGAATTTATTATATTGTCTGAAAAAATAGAAGATTTAATATAAGTTGTGTTGAAATTTAGAATTTTAGGCTTTTTTATTTATTACTTTAATAGACCTAAACCGTTGTGTGTCATACTGCCAAATTAATATTCCGATAGAAATATTCAGTATTTTTTTATAGATGCAATTAATTTAAGTATATTTGCGCCATAAATTGTAAAATTCATTTGATGAGAAAAGTCGATTAAATAAATGGTTATTGAGCAGGGTAAATCGAATTATAATCATGGTGTAAAAAAATGGAACAAAGTGCGTCAAATATGAAAAAGAAATGGAGTTTTATGTATTAAAATTTGTTAATTACAGAATATTTATGTAATGTTGCATTTTGTTTTATAACTATTGAGGCTGTTGGTTATAAGGCTGAGTGAAATAATGACAAACATAAAATAGGCAAAATATTATGGAACAAATTATAAGAGTAGAACAAACAAAAAATACTCCAAGCATATATATAGACAAAAATCTTAATCTTTGTAGAATAGAGGGGTCTTCGTTTCCCGAAGATGCTTCTGAAACTTATGTGCCTGTTTTTAAATGGTTGGAAGAGTTAGCAGACAAAGTTGTGGAAAATTTGAAATTTGAATTCGATTTTGATTTTTTAAATAGTATTTCACACAAAAAAGTTTGGATAATATTAAACGAACTGCACAAATTCTACGAAAAAGGAAGCAATGTGAAAATAATTTGGTATCATGATAAATATGATGAGGAGATTATGGAAGCAGGAGAAGATTTATCAGAATTTGTTGATGTACCTTTTGAAGTTTACGCAAAATAAAAATTGGTAAAACACAAGTAATTCTCTCAAAATTATTTGATTTTTCGTATAAATAAAAGCAAGTTTTAACACTAATTTACAGTATTTTAATACATAGCTAAACAACAAATTCTCATTTACTTTTTTGCAAAAAAAAGACCATGACAGAAAAATGACTGATAAATATAAAACTATAAAACATAAATCAGAAGGTTTTTTTAAAGACAGAGGTAGTAAATTTTATTCATTTGCGTTTCCCGTTACCACAATAGATGAAGTAGATAAATACAGAGCTTTACTGAAAAAAAAGTACCACGATGCTCGCCATCATGTGTATGCTTTCCATATAGGACACGAACAGCCGATATATAGAGCCAGTGATGATGGAGAACCTGCCAATTCTTCGGGACCTCCAATATTAGGACAAATTCGCTCACAGGAACTCTCTGATATTTTAGTGGTAGTTATACGCTATTTCGGAGGCACAAAATTGGGAATACCCGGATTAATAAATGCCTATAAATCAGCCACAAAAGACGCTCTATCAACTGCAATTATTATTGAAAAATTTATAGAAATACCCATTTCTATAACATTTGAGTATGCCTATATAAATGATGCAATGCGATTAACCAAAAATGATGGTATTAGAATTATTAACCAAAATTTTGATAATAAATGTAGCATTAATTTGATGGTTAGAAAAAGCGTTTACGACAAAGTGCGCAACAATATTGCACAAAATCATAATATTACTATCTTGTCAGGAAACGAAGAATCAAAAATTTAGTAAAGAAAATGAAAAGAAAGCATATTTATCTTATATTAAGCATTTTAGGATTAATTTATACTTGGTATTATAATATTCAGTGGTTTCAAACAACTGCCGATGCTTCATTTCTCAACTTTTTTAGAGATGCAGCTTGTAGTTTACCGGCAAAATCATTGGGAGCTGATTTAACAATGGTCGTTTTCACCTTTTTTGTATTTTATATTCCTGATGCTATTAGGTTGAAAATGAAATTTTGGTGGGTTTTAATTCCTCTAACGTACATAATTGCAATAGCTTTTACGCTTCCTTTGTATCTATATTGGCGCGAAGTGGTATTAGAAAAACAAACCAAGCTGTAAAATTGTAAAATTGTAAAATTTCTAAATTGCTTGATATTTTCCCAAAATATTGCAGAACTTACAGATAAAAAAAAGACCTCACAGTTTTTGAAAAAATGTGAGGTCTTTTTTTATCTGTTTATGTCTTGTAAGTTGCTAAAAATAAGCGTATTGTAAATTTCGGATTTAAAGTTTTTTTAACCGCAAAGAACACTAAGTTTGCCGCTAATTAACATTTTACAAAACAGACTCTTTGTTGCACAATATCTTAGTTATCAGCAATATAATTGTTAATTGCTCATTACTAATTGCTAATTGCACAAAGCGTTGTTACTTTAAAATTGCTTTAAAAATCTTAAATCGTTTTCAAAATACAATCTTAGGTCTTTCACACCATATTTTAGCATTGCTATACGTTCTACGCCCATTCCAAAAGCAAAACCTGTATATTTTTCAGAATCTATATTATTGCTTTTCAGAACATTAGGGTCAACCATTCCGCAACCTAAAATTTCTAACCAACCTGTATATTTACACACATTGCAGCCTTCGCCTTTACACAATGAACATGAAATATCCATTTCTGCCGATGGTTCTGTAAATGGGAAAAACGATGGACGCAAACGTATTTTTATATCTTTACCAAACAATTCTTTGGCAAAATACATTAATGTTTGTTTCAAATCGGCAAACGAAACATCTTTGTCTATATACAAACCTTCAACTTGATGAAATATACAGTGTGCCCTAGCCGAAATAGCTTCATTACGAAATACTCTTCCGGGCGATATTGTGCGTATAGGTGGCTTTGAATTTTCCATAACTCGCGCCTGCACCGACGATGTATGCGTGCGAAGTAAAACATCAGGATTGCTTTCAATAAAGAAAGTGTCTTGCATATCGCGCGCAGGATGTTCCTCAGGAAAATTCAACGACGAAAACACATGCCAATCATCTTCAATCTCCGGACCCTCTGAAATGGTGAAGCCTAAACGAACAAATATTTCAATAATTTCATTGCGAATTATTGAAACAGGATGTCGAGTGCCAAGTTTTAAGCTATCGCCTGTTAAGCTCGTATCTATGTTATTATCAACAATTTCATTGGTTGCTAAATTATTCTTTAAAGAAGTAACTTTATCTTGTACATTGTTTTTCAAAGTATTTAGTAACTGCCCAAACTCTTTTTTCTGTTCTTGCGGCACATTCTTAAACTCGGTAAATAATTGTGGAATTATTCCTTTTTTTGATAAATATTTTATACGAAAAGCCTCTATTTCTTCAAGATTTGAGGCTGTATATTTGTCAATTTCTTCAATTAAATTTTTTATTCTGTTAAGCATCTAAGTTGTTTTTTATGTAATATGTTTATTTGCTGATTTAACTATTTTTTTACTATTTGCATTGATATTATTTTAACATCTTCGCTCGGACGGTCTTGCGCCTTAGTTTCCACAGCAGCAATTTTATCAATAATATTAAGTCCATCTACAACTTCGCCAAAAACGGTGTAGCTTCTATCTAAAAATGGAGTTCCTCCTATTGTTTCGTATATTTTTATTTGTTCTGCTGTATATTTATTTGCCTTAATTTCAGGGTGTTGTTCTTTTATAACCCTTGTTATTGAATCTATTAAAATACCTAAGCCTTTTTGATTTCTCTCGCTCTGCATTTTTTGCACACGTTCTCTATCTTTCTGATTTGCATCAAGATACTGTCTAATAAGCGGCATATAACTTTGCATTTCCATTTGTATTTCTAATTGCTGTAACTCATCAACAGTATATTTTTTGCCTTGCACAATATAAAATTGCGAACCTGATGATTTTTTCTGAGGATTTACATTATCGCCTTGTCGAGCTGCTGCAAGTGCGCCTTTTTTGTGAATAAATTTAGGATTAAATTCGGCATCAATAGTATATCCGGGTCCGCCGCTGCCCAACATTTGGTCTTTTGTTGCGTTTTTTGAATCGGGGTCGCCCGCTTGTATCATAAAATCTTTTATCACACGATGAAATAACACGCCGTCATAAAATTTGTCATTCACAAGTTTTATAAAATTGGCTTTATGCAACGGAGTTTCATTATACAACTTCACGGTCATATCGCCGGCAGTGGTTTTTATTAATACTTTTACTTCGTCTTTTGTATCTGCGGATTGTGTTGCTACTTCTTTTTTAACACCGTCTGCCACTTTATTATCTTTCTGCTGAGACGTTTTTTGTGCAGGTGTGCCACACGATATAATTCCTATCCCCATGATAATAATTGCGAAAATACTTAGTTTTGTTAATTTCATACCTAATGTTTAATTTGATTATTTACTATATATACTTATTCAAACCGAAACCCCACAAGTTAAAAAAACTTGCGAGGTCTATAAAATATTGTATTCTATTTCAACACTCCGTTTAATTGCGAATTGTAATATAATATACTGAAAAATAGAATGTTATTGAATTTATTTAGCGTTTTATAAATAAAAATTCACTTTCTGATTTAATAGCGTCTATACTCTTTGCACAAAAGCCGTAAGATTATAAGATTTTCCAAATTGAGCTTCCGACATGCTTACATACACACTAACATGCTGTCCTAATTGGTCTAAAATAAACGCCTTTCTTTTGCCGTTCAAAGTTGTTTTATTGCTTGAATTAAAGAATGTTCCCATATAATTCTCGTCAGCATATTGATTATCAGGCAAAATGGCACCTATTTGATTATTTAAAACCTTATTTTTAGATAATCCCCACAATTTTTCGGCTGCTTCGTTGAAAAATATTATTTCGTCATCTTGATTGATGGTAATTACAGCTTCCGGCATTTTTTCTAAAATCTTATCATTCAATATTTTACTTACTTCTACATCAGAATACTGTAAACGAATTTCTTCACGAGCTTCTCGTAATTTTTTGGTCATTTCGTCTCTGGCTTGTTGCAATTTGCCTTTTTGAATTTGTATTTTTTCAAGTTGTTCACGATTTGTTACCTCCGTTTTTATCTGATTTGTAACATCATAAGCCATATAAACTATTTTTGAAATTTCTCCAAAAAGGTCGTTAATAATAGAAAATGAGCCATGAAACCATCTGTCTTCTCCATTTTTTGTAATCATTTTTATACGGCGTTCAAATGGAACCCCGGCTGCAATATTTTTCCAAATTATAGAAAATTCATTAATTTCTGATGGACTAATAAAATCGAAAATACTTTTGTTTTGAAGTTCTAACGATTCATAAAACATTGCTTCCTTAAACTTCTGGTTAAATTCAATAATTTTTCCGCGAGGAGTAAAATCAGCTTTAATTACAGAACGATTAACTGCCGCCATCTGACCTGTATATCCGGTAACTTCTTGTTTAAATTTGGTCATATCCATAGCCAAGAACAACACTTTCAAGATTTCGCCATTCTTGTCTCTAACAGTGGTGTATGTTGCCATTGTCCACAATTCACTTCCGCTTTTAGTTAGATGTTTTATTTCTCCCTCAAACTGTTCGCGTCCTTTTACAATTCGTTTCCACAAGTCGCCAAACCATTCTTGGTCGTTTTCGGTAATAAATATTGAAACATTTTGTCCCTCAATTTCTTTGCTTGATGAATAGCCTAACTTGCTTAAAAAGTTTGCGTTAGCATAAGTTAAATTACCATCAACATCATATTCTGCACGTATTAAACTTTGATTTACTGAATTTGTAAAACTCAAAAACTCTTCGCTTTGTTTAGCTGCCGCAAGCTGAATTTCGCGCAATTCGCGCATACTGTTACGCATTTCAGCTTCCTGACTTTTCATTATTTCTTGTCCTTTTTGCGAATCTTTAAGCAAAACGGCAGTTCTCATATTAATTTTTATACCCGAAATTGATGAGGCAATACTATCACCCAATTTCTCAACAAATTCTATTTCGTATCCTTGTAAAACTCTTAGCGATGCAATTTCAATGGCTCCGTATATTTCTTCATTAAAAATAAGTGGAACTATTAATATACATCTGGGATTAGATTTGCCCAAGCCGGAAGTTATTTCCACATAATCATCGGTTGCATCTTCTATAAATACCGTTTTTTTCTCTAAAATACAACCGCCAACTAAACCTTCTCCCCATTCTATTTTTTTGTCGGTAAATTTTTTCCTTTCGTAGGCAAACGAACCTGTTTGCTCTATATATTTATTGTCGGGGTCTGAATCATTTATTACGAAAATACCAACAATTTGCGCATCTAAATATCGCGAAAGCTCGCTAACAACCGAATACGACAAGGTTTCAAGATTACTGTGCGTAGCCCGTAAAACCACACCAAAACTTGCCAATCCTTCTGTTATCCAGTGCCTTTGATATTCTTCTTCTTTTCTTAAATTTTCGGTTTTCTCTCGTTTCTGCAAGTCGTCTCTCAAATTTATTAGAGACTTTGCCAATTCGTTATTACCTAATTTTATTTCTTCGCCTTGCGAGCTGCCTTGTCTTAGCTGTTCTGTAAACTCGTAAATATTTCGGTTTTTGGCAGCTTCATCTTCAAGTTTTCCATACAATTTGGTTTGTTCAATAGTAAAATATAAGCCCAATAAATAACCAACAATTGTACTTGATGACACAATAACAAAAAAGAACAACCACGATGTTCTGTAAGTTGCAATATACTCAAATATCTCATATACACCAACTTCTGCCGAATGATTTATCACTCCATTTAAGACGACTAATGTAGTTACAATAATACCTGTTACTACGCCATAAAAACTAAATCGCGAAATATAATTATTATTCATGTTGTATATATTATAATGTTAGGAAAGCGAATGCTAAGTTTTTTGAATTTTCTAAAACAATAGTATAATTAAAAATTTGATGTATCACTTAAATCAACTTTGCAAAAGCGAGTTTAAACAAAGCGCAAAGATAATAATTTCATAAATAAAACAAGCATTTATGCTAAATATATTTTAATAATACTCCGTTAAATTAAGAATTAAAAATGAAGAATTAAGAATTATAACTCTGATAATCAGCAAGTTATATAAATTTGGTGTTATTTTATAAAAACGTGATAATCAATTCATTATAAAAAGTAACGGACTATTGTTTCAATAAATTGCCATAAATTAATTATACTGTTATCTTGGTTTCATGCAAATAAAATGCCGAGTTCACTTAATTATCGTATTATTAATAGCAATACTTCGTTAAATGAAGAATTAAAAATGAAGAATGAAGAATGATAGTTCTGATAATCAGGTTTTTATGAAATGAGAGAAAGTTTTTTCAACTCACTAATTATCAGTACTGTAATTTTTAATTTTTAATTTTTAATTCTTCATTCTTCATTAAATGGAGTATTCTGTTATTAAACTGCTTATTTTTTTAGTAAAATAATAAAAATTAACAGAAACGAAGCCAATTTCACTCTTTCTTCACTGTGATAAGCTAAAATACCTTACTTTTGACATTCCCATCGTATAAAATAGTTTCTAAAATATCACCTTTTTCAATATTTTCTGCATTACGAATAATTTTCCCATTAATTTTACTGATAGAATAACCTTTTTTAAGAATATTTTTAGGGTCGAGATGTTGAATGGATTTTTCAAAAAATGCAAGTTTTTTATTTTGCTTTTGCAAATGCTGATTTAAACGATATTCTAATTTTACAATCAAATCTTCAAGTTCTTTGTTCTTACCTTTGGTAAAATTAACGGTTTGAGTGTTTAATTCATGGCGTTTGTAGTTTAAATATTGCTTACTTTTATCAATTTTTGCACTACTTTTCAGTTGTATTTTTTGGCTTATCAATTGCAGCTTATTATTAGCCGTATTTAGGCGTTCTTTTGCCTGCTGAGTTAATTGCAAATTAAGGTTTTCCAACATGTATGCGTTATTAGAAATTATATTAGCAGTATGGCTATATATGTTTGAAAATAAGTTTATTATGCCTTGTTCAAACTCTATAAATTTAGACAATAAAAACTCGGCAACAGCTGTGGGTGTTTTCAGCGAACTATGGCTAACCAAATCAACTATTGATGTATCTTTTTCGTGTCCTATTCCCACGATAACAGGCAAGGGAAATTGAGTAATGAAGTATGCCAAATCGTAGCTGTCGAAACTCATCAAATCGGAGCGTGCGCCGCCGCCTCGTATTATCACAACGGCATCGAAAAAATCGTCGTATTCAAAAATTTCGTTAAGAGCCTCAATTATTGTCGCCTCAGTTTTGTCGCCTTGCATAATAGCCGGAAACAATTGTGTATGAAATTGATAGCCATAGCTATTATTGTTTAATTGTTTCATAAAATCCTCGTAGCCGGCTGCGGTTGCCGATGATATAATTGCAATTTTCTGTACCACTTTTGGCATTTCCAACATTTTATTCATATCAAAAACGCCCTCAGTTTTCAATTGTTCAATAATTTCCAATCTGCGACGTTCTAAATCACCGAGCGTATATGTTGGGTCTATGTCTCTGATATTGAGGCTAAAACCATATAGCTGATGAAATTCTACTTTTACCGCAACTAATATTTTTAAACCTGCCTGCAAACTTTGTCCGGTAGTAGTTTCAAAATACGGTTTTAGCATTCGCAAAGTGTAACTCCAAATATTGGCACTTGCTTTTGCAATAATTTTGTCATTTTCTTCCGATTTTTCAATCAGTTCAAGATAAGCATGTCCATTTTTGTTGTATTTTATATCGCCAATTTCGGCAATAATCCATATATTTTCTGAAAAATTGCCATACATTAAATCCTGTATCGCACTGTTTAACACCGAAAGTGATATGTGTTCGTTTTGCATCTGTTTATATTTTATAAGTAACTAGTAATGAGCGATAAGCGATTGCGAAGCATCACCTATAACCAAATAATTGCTAATTTCTCATTGTTCATTGCTAATTGCATCATAAATTGCATTATGTATGCGTTCTCTAATTTTATAATTCACAATTTTCCAATTTTTTGATGAAGGATGATTTCTATTTGATAAAAATACATAAACTAACTGATTATCAGGGTCTATCCAAATACAAGTGCCTGTGTAGCCCGAATGCCCAAAGCTGTTTTTAGATGCTTTTGAGCCAACAACCGCCTTTCTGTTTGGCATATCAAAACCTAATGCTCGCTGTATATCCTCGTGTCTTGTTGTGAATTTAGTTACAATTTCGGGTTTTATAAATTGTTGTCCGCCATAGTTTCCTTTGTTCAAAATCATTTGAAAAAGCACACCCAAATCGTGGGCATTGGCAAATAAACCCGCATTTCCGGCAATTCCGCCCAAAAGAGCCGACGATGGGTCGTGAACAAAACCTTTCAGCAATCCACGTCGCCAATTTTCAGCAATTTCAGTGGGTACTATTTTTGAATATTTGCTATTTATTAAAGGTCGAAATGTTATATTTTTCAATCCCAAAGGCTGATAAATTTCGCGTTTCAAAAACTTGTCAATATTCATTCCGTTAATAGAATCCATTGCCATTTGCAGAAGCACCATATTTAAGTCGCTATATTGAAAAACTTTGTTTGAATATACCGGAATTTGCTTAATATCGCGCCAAATTGTATCGAAATATTCCTGTTTAAAATACTGATTTTTAGTCAATTGTATTTCTGCCGTGTCTTTTATGTAGTTTTCGGTAAAATATTTATCGTAGCTTTGTTCAAATCCTTGTATTATTCGCATTTTCACGCTGTCGGGCAAATTTGTATTATCAGGAAAATCATTTGACACATCATATTCTCGATAATGAACATATTTTAAAATATTATTAAAACTGTCTTTTTGTTCAAGATATTTTAAAAAGAAAGTTTTGTAGCACATATATTTAAAAATAGGCACAGCAGGAGAAAGTCCCGATTTATGTTTTAATAGATTTTCTAATGGAACTTGAAAAATATTGCGTTTTGGTGTTAGTTTGCTTATGGTGGTGTCGGCAATAATAAACAAGCTGTCGCCAATATTTAAGGTGTCGTTGTGTTTTAAAAATTTTGTCCAATCAGTAATTGAATTTATATCGAAAGTATCAATTTTTATTAAAGTATCAGCCTTTATTCTGGTATAATCAATAGAAGTATCCTGAAAAAAATGACTTAGTTTATCACTCAGCATCAGGGTTTTATCGCTATTCATTTTCATACATGCCATTGTAGTGGCAGCAATTTTTGTAACCGATGCCAAATCAAAAATATCATTATTTTCTACACGTTGTTTTTGGGCGTATGTATGATAGCCAAAACTTTTATTGTAAACCACCTTGCCTTGTCGGGCTACAAAAATCTGACAAGCAGGAAATGCACCTCGCCTTATTCCCTCCAATGCTATTTTATCAATTACCGATAATTTTTTGGCATTCAAACCTGCATTTTTTGGTGTTGTGTATTGCAAACGTGTTTTGGGACTTTTATTGCCAATGCCAAACTGATAATTTGCGTCCATATAGTATGGTAAAATTCCCGAAATTTCAATGCCTCCAAAAATAGCCTGAGCTGCAAGTTGATAGTCATATTTGCTGCTGCCTTGTGTTTGCAAACATGGCAAACTATCAGGTATTTGCTCTAAATTTTCTAAATTTGCAATATTTATTACCACACTATTTTCGCGAACTCCATATTTTAATATTTTAGAAAATAATTGACTTAAAACACTATCTTTCAATGATTTATCGAGCAATAAAAATGTATTGTATTTTTTATATTTTCGCAATGATTTTGCTTGCCAATCTGTATTTACCACTGCATACTCGGCATCAATATAATGTTTGATATTTTTTTTGAATTGTTTATTAATGCGTTTTCCCAAATATATAATTAGTAGTTTTTTATTATAAATTTTGTTGCTAACAGGCAATATTGTGTCCTCATTATTCATTGCACATATTGATTTTTCAACCATATATTCAGCAAGTGATTTTTTACTTGAAATTTTCGTAGTATCAACATATTTTTTTTGCTGTTGTAGCCAAATTTCAGCCTTTATTAGCTTTCGTAATTTTTGTTTTAATTGAGTTTCAGAATATTCTTTATTTGCTATTAATGTCTTGATTTTTTGTTTTATAAATGGTATATTCTCTTTGTCTGTACGGAATAAATCTATATTAGTTTTTAATATTGTAAGTATTTGATTATTAGTATTTAAATTGGGTTTTAATTGAGCTGCTAAAATACCATCAACCTGCAAATTTTTGGAAATATTTACCGAAGAATCTATATATATGAAATCAGCCTGTGTAGTGATATTTTTGTATAATTTGGGAGCTAAATTATTGCTTAAAGATGGTTTTACTAAGTTGTAAATTTGCGTGCTGTCGAGCTTAAATCCACACAAAGCACAACAATTGATTATTTTTTTATAATAATTATATTTTTTTGTAATAAAATTAATATAGCTTGAATCCTGAAAATTGTTTATCTCGTGGTTATTTAGGTTAAAAAAAATAAATTTTTTATTATCTTTTATATCGTTTTGCAATATTTTAATAATTGCACTGCTATCGTTTATTGCATCAAGGTAGTTTTGTGCGGTTATCAATTGGAAAATAGAAGAACTATCGTCATTAGCGATAAATAGTTTGTCAAGCAAATCATCAACCGACAAAGAATTTAAAACCGAATCGGCTTTTTTATCATTTATATTTAAAAATTCGATATGTAGGTGTTTTGATTTTTTTTCTGATTTATGAACAAATTGTACATATATAAAAATAATTACAGCAATTGATATTAAAATGAGCGATATTATTATAATTTTGTGTTTATTTTGCATAATTTAGATGTGGATATTTGATGATTTTTACCGACAAATGTACATATTTTGTTCAATATTTCCATAATAAAATTGGGTGAAATTATTAATTGAAAAATTATTGCAAGCTGTTATTTTACTGATAATCAGTAGTTTGAGACAAAAAACTTAACCGCAAAGAGCGCAAGGTACGCAAAGATTTCGCAAAGCTAAATTTTGCGTAAACTTTGAGAACTTAGCGTTCTTTGCGGTTAAACAAACATAAAACCTAAAATTTACAATTCATTTATTTACAATAATTTACAAAAAAAAGCAGATGAAACGTTCAGATTTTATAAAAACCTTAGGATTAGGTGCAAGTGGCTTAATTTTGCCCAAGAATTTATTAAACCGAAATTCCATAAAAATATACGATAATTTCGTCAGAGGATTGCCTCATTATGGTTACAAAAAAGTGAAAAATAACATTAAAGAGGGCGATAATTTAATATTAAAGCGAGATATTGATAATATTTACGACTCGTTTGCCATAGAGGTATTCTACGAAGACATAAAACTTGGCTATATTGCTGCCTATGAGAATATTGTGTTGGCAAATATGCTTGATTCAAAAGTGGAATTAGAAGCAAAAATAAGCAAAAACAACAAAAATAAAAAAGAATACGAACGCTTGGGAATAGAAATTTTTGCCGATTTAATTTCGCCTACCACTAATCTGATAACAGAGTTGAAAAACCAGCGCGCCGATGAAGTTATTGATATATACAGAAAAGGATATGGATTAGAATAAAAGTATTTTTATTGACTTAACTATCTTATTATTAATATAT
>PDWI01008082.1_pt1 | contig 12495 bp, 14 predicted proteins | sample 1430891 | NCBI WGS metagenome assembly PDWI01 (sample SAMN01162508, study PRJNA174530) | Oral metagenome, whole genome shotgun sequencing project. | biome: Marine environment; feature: Marine mammal; material: Swab sample of the gingival sulcus; isolation source: swab sample of gingival sulcus... | reverse complement strand
CTACGTCACGGGCTTCTATGCCTAAGGGTGCACTCATCTCTACCTTGCCACCTTCATTGAGTGTACTAGTCTAACTCAATAAACCTATCATACAAGGGTACATCGCGTGTACCAATTGATGAGCTTTTCGTTTTGGTTAATATTTGATTAGCATAGTTTATTTGGCTATTTCATTTATTGCTAACTAGTATCCAAATTCTGAACGGTGCACAAGGTGCCCTCTACTTGAGCTAGAAAGAGCTGTAGGCTGGCTAGAGCGTTAGCGAAACCCAACGACAGCCACGTCGTCACCGCGAGCGAGGTACGAGTGTGGCGGTCTCCCACTACTGTGCAAAGCAGTGGGAGGCCGCCACATCGCTACGTGCCTCGCAACGACGGCAAATAATAGGTTTTTTTTGCAAAATTGTCCGGTGTTTTTTATTTAAATTCAAATACATGATTTGCAAATTCCCCTCTTTTGTAAAGAGGGGTTAGGGGAGATTTACATAACTTAGGATTTACTTGAAATTCTTCCACCTACAAATACCCTTCAATCTCCCTTCATAAAAGGGGAAGCAAATATTCTGAACCTTATCACTCACTAATGACGATGGCTTCTAACTGTTTGTCTAGTGCTTGTGGTGGGATTTGTAGGTGAGCGAACATCAATGCTTCTGCTAACTGACTGTCTCTGTTTAACACGCTTTCGAGGAGTTTTTCGTGTTCTTTGTGAACACTGTCAAAATATTCATCGCTCACCATATTATTTCTTAGCCACATCAAGCGATAGCGAGCGGTGCGCTCGTATAAAGATTCGCGAATGTGCAGCAGTGACGGTGAGCCACAGCCCTTGGCAATGGTAGCGTGGAAGTCTTGGTGTTTAATTTCCCACTGCAACTGCCCTTCAAATCCCTCTGAAAGTAAGTTTTTGGCTTTAGTCATTCTGTGCATGGCGGCAAGTACATCAGCTTCCCAATCAATACTACCTTTTTCAATTGCCTGTACAATACAACGTGCTTCTATATAAGAACGCGTCTGATATAAATCCAGCATTTCTTCGCGTGAAATCGGATGAACGCGAAAGCCTCGTTGATCTTCGACAACGACTAATTTTTCAACCACGAGTTGCGAGAGTGCCTCACGCAAAGGACCGATACCGACACCGTAGCGGTTCTTTAAATTTGCCATGACCAGCTTTTCATCTGCGGCAAAAACCCCATTGAGAATATCCTTTTTAAGTAAAGGGGTTAGATGTGAAGCTGTATTGCCGATATTCTTGTTCATGGTGTCATTATATTATTATTTGCAATTTATCAGAAGTATTTTATAAAAATGTAGACATTTTTATAAAATGTCGATATTATATCGCCCATAGGAAAATTATTTATTCTTTATATACAAATTTTAAATTTTTAGACTATGAAGCTAAACGTAGTGTAAATGTAATTTCAATGTAACTTGTTTTTTAATTTGGAGTAAAAAATGACACAGACTCACCCTCAAGATATAAAACCTGTTGGATTCACTTTTGAACCATTTCCAACCAATAAACGTATTCAGCTTGTTAATGTTAGTGCTGCTGTCATTGATGAGTATGAGAAAAAAATCGCTCACTTGCCTGTGCAAGCATTGGAGTATAAGCCTTTTAACCGCTTTTATGTCGCTGATGTTTTAGATAAGCTGTGTGATTACACCTTGGGTAAGTTCCTTTTAGGTACTTTGCTGGATCGTGAGACGGGGGCTTTCTTACTAAAATTTGAAGGTGCTAAAGATAAAGATACTGATTTTTACGTTAAGTTCGCGACAGCAATTTCACACTTGATTGGTCGTCCAAACTTTGATGCGATGTCACAAAAATACTATGCGCGTTTCACCGTTAAAAATGTCGACAATAGTGACAGTTACTTGCGTCAAGGTGATAGACGTATGGAAATGCACAATGATGGTACTTATGTCGATGAACCTACTGATTACGTATTGATGATGAAAATGCGTGAAGAAAATATGGTAGGTGGTGATTCACTTATCTTCCACGTTGATGATTGGCCAGATTTGGAAAAATTCTACAATCACCCAATTGCTAAAAAACCAATTACATGGGAAGCGCCGCCAAGTAAGAATGTTTCACAAACTATCGAGCACCCTGTATTTATCGAAAATTCACCATGTGGCAGACCTCGTATGCATTTTATTGACCAGTTTGCTAAACCTAAGAACAAAGAAGAAGGTTTGTACTTGTACGAATTGGGCGAGTCACTAGAAGCTGCACCTTGCACTAACGTGCGTGTTGAAGTCGGTGATATGGTCGTTGTTGAAAACCATAATTGGTTCCACGGACGTGACAGATTTAAATCACACCCTGAATTATTGCGTGAATTGATGCGTCAACGTGGACGTTTTGTTAAGTAATTAACCATTCGCAGTAAGACTAAAAAAAATAAGCAGGCTTTTAGCCTGCTTATTTTTTTGCTTTCATGGTTAAGTGTAGTTAATGCTTGTTACTGAAAGATGATGTTTTTTGTTCCAGAAATTAATTAGTTTTACTAATAGTACCGTCATTCTGGTAGAGACTCACTGAGTGAGTCTTGGGTGGTCAGAAACTGATTTAATTAGTCTCTGGCTACATGATTGAGACAATATAGTAAGGTCAATTAACTCCTGGTACAGCGTTACATCGTCTCGCCGTATTCGTTATACTGTCTTCGACAATGTGCCTTGTACCAAAAATTAATTGACCTCACTATAGTTAATTTGCTGCCTTTTTATTATCGCGTTTTAGTAAAAATCGCATTAGCGGACTGACTGATAAACCTTGAACAATAATAGAAAAGGCAACGGCAGAATAAGTCATCAATACTAAAATTTGACGCTCACTACTTTCTGGCAAAGAGAGTGCCAAGGCAACCGGTAAACCACCTCGCAATCCGCCCCAAGTCATAAAGATAACGACGTGATTGGAGAAAGGCTGTTTCAACTTTTTCAGTAGTGCAATTGGAATCAACACGCTAATCCAGCGAACTAAAATCATGACGAAAATGACGATGGCAACGACCAAAATAGGCAATGACATATCTTCAAATGAAATGAGTTCCATGCCAATTAAGACAAACAAAATTGCATTTAACAATTCATCAATGATTTTCCAAAAAATATCTAGTGGTGTACGACCCAGTTGATCTTTTGGGTAGGTTTTTCGGATATATTGTCCTGCCATTAATCCTGCGACAACTACTGAAATTAGCCCAGAAACACCCAACAACACAGCCAGTTCATAGCCACCAAACGACACAGCCAGTGTAATTAAAGCATCCATGTGATAATCGTAGACTTGGCGTAATAGCCAGTTTCCAACGAGACCTAAAACGACACCAAACGCCAAGCCTCCAAGCATTTCGTGAGCAAATAATTCCAGAGCATGCGAAACACTAGGCTCTTGTCCGCTGAATATCATTGCCGCAATGACCGTAAAAAAGACAACGCCCACGCCGTCATTAAATAGAGATTCACCTGAAATCAGTGTTTCTAAGTCCTCTGGGGCACCAACGCGTCGCATAATTGCCAAGACGGCAATCGGGTCAGTTGGTGAAATTAATGCACCGAACAGTAAGCAATACATCAGAGGAAGTTCTAGAATGCCCAAACCTGTGAAGATATAGTACAGCCCGAAACCAACGAGAACCGTTGAAATGGTTGTGCCTAAAATAGCTAAGAAACCAATAGGCCATTTTTGTTCTAATAGTTTATTTAAGTCCAAATGCAAAGCACCGGCAAACAACATGCTGGATAGCATCCCGTGCATTAAAGTTTCACTAAAATCAATATTGTTAACCACCTCTCGCATGTAGACATCGGCATGAAAGAAGCCAAAATGTGAAGATAAAATAATCAATAGTGAGGCGACCATGGTTATTGCCATTACGCCAATGCTCAAAGGCATTTTGATTAAACGCTCATTAATCACAGATAGTACGGCAGTCAGTACGAGAATAATTGCGATGAGATAATGTAGTTCCATAATTAAAAAGGGAGTATGTCAGTAAAAAGAGGTGTATTATGCCACAAAATATGTTGAAAAAGATTAAGCTTATGACACCAAAGACGGTTGGTTGTGGCAAACTGTCTAAACATTACTATGGTGTTATAGGCGTGCCGTGTGCGATGACGCTCTTGTAGTAATGATTAGGTGGCTCGGTTATGAATAAAACCTTCGCTCAATAGCCATTCACTAATTGCTTCATCGAGCATTTCATAAACCGTATCAAATCCTTTGTCACCGCCATAATATGGGTCTGGGACAGGTTGTCCTAAGTGTTTTTTCGAACAATTTGTCATCAAAAAAACATCATCCGCCAGATGCCCGAATTGGCGTTTTAGGTCATTGATATTTTCTTTGTCTGCTGCAAATAAATAATCAAACTCAGCAAAATCAGTTTCATTCACTGGACGGCTGCGTAAATCCTCGACAGAGATATGATGTTTATTAAGGTACTTCTCTGGCTCTGCGGTCGTACTTCTCACCTTGGTGATAGCGATGCGTACCTGCTGAATCAACGGTTAAAGGCAAATTATACTTTTGAATTTTGTCTCTTAAAATACCCTCAGCCATTGCTGAACGGCAGATGTTTCCCATACAGATAAATAGAACTTTTTTCATGATGTTTAATGTGCGTTAGATGTAATGAAATCGATTTTTATCAACTAATTGAATTATAACTTTCTCTATCAGGTTAGACAAATGAATACTGCTTGAAGTAGAATCCTTGGTTTAACTATAATTTAAGACCTTGGTATGAAAAATCAGCAGAACCATTTCTCGATAGATATAAAATCAACTGCACTGCCAGCAACACAGACACTGATGGCTTATAACTCACAAGGGAATGCCAAACAAATTGAATTGGTTGAAGAGCAGCCGTTGACCATTTATCTGAATCGCAAGGAAATTGTGACGGTAATGACGATGGGGGCTTTCCCTGCCTATTTAGTCATTGGTTTTTTACTCAACCAGCAACTAATAGAAAAAGTTAGTGATGTTGCTTCCGTGCATGTCGATTGGGACACTCAGGCAGCAGCAGTGACGACAAATCATCAAGTATCTGAAAACCAGCAGCTAGAAAAAAAATCGAGGGTTGTGACAAGTGGTTGTGGGCAGGGAACAATGTTTGGTCACGTGATGTCAAGCATATCAACTGCAGGAAAAAATATTAATGCCATTCAATTAAGCACAATTCAAATTCAATCGCTGTTAAACCAACTCACTGCTGAAAATGAAGTTTATAAAAAAGCAGGTGGCGTACATACTTGTGCTTTGTGCAGCAAAGAAAAAATCATCAAAAGTATTGAGGATGTTGGACGACATAATGCCCTGGATTCTTTGACGGGATATTTGGCACTGGAAGCGGCAAAAGGACATTTATCAGAAGCAGACCAGCCGAATATTATGTATACAACGGGGCGGCTGACTTCGGAGATGGTGATAAAAACCGCACAAATGGGCATTCCGCTGATTATTTCTCGCTCAGGTGCAACGGCGATGGGCGTTGCTGTTGCTCAGCAGGCGGGTATTACTTTGATATCTAGAGCTAAGAGTAAACACTTTTTGGTGCTTAACGGCGTGGAAAATATTATTTTTTCTGATTAAAGTATCAATTTGCTTTGTAAAGTGGCCCCAAAAATCATGAAATATTTGTTTTTTGTGTTTATTTCGACATAATACACGCTTTAAAATAATAACACTTTGGAGAAAAATTATGAGTATGATGAAAGAATTTAAGGAATTTGCGGTTAAAGGCAATGTGATTGATATGGCGGTTGGTATTATTATTGGTGGTGCTTTTGGAACGATTGCCAAAACACTGGTTAGCCAAGTTATTATGCCGCCAATTGGTTTGTTGCTGGGTGGTGTTGATTTTAGTAATTTGTTTATCACCTTAAAAGAAGGGGCAAAAGCAGGCCCATATGCGACACTAGAAGCAGCAAAAGAAGCAGGTGCTGTAACCATGAACTTGGGCTTGTTCATTAACGCCGTGATTAGTTTCTTGATTGTTGCGTTTGTAGTTTTCTTATTGATTAAGCAAGTGAATAAGCTGAAAAAAGAAGAGCCAAAAGCTGCACCGACAACAAAAGCTTGTGACTTTTGTAAGTCAAGTATTGCCATTGAAGCAACTCGTTGCCCAAACTGTACTTCAGAATTGAAATAAACTAAAAACTTTAACCTGAGACTGATGTGAAATTAATTCAGATAGGTTAGAAAATAAAAGCCCACGATGAAAATCGCGGGCTTTTTTTGTTTTTACTGGTTTTGGTACCGTCATTCTGAGAGACTGGTTGTGTTTTGTTTTTCGGCAATCTCAGAATGACGGTACTATTTTTGTATTTTTCGATTTTTACAAGCTAAAGTCAATGACGGTGCGAATTGATTTGCCTTCGTGCATTAAATCAAAGGCTTCATTAATTTTATCCAGTGCCATTTTGTGCGTGACAAATGGTTTTAAATCAATGTCGCCAGACATGGCTTTAAGCACCATATCAGGTAATTCGCTACGGCCGCGAACGCCACCAAATGCGGTACCTCGCCAGACGCGACCTGTGACTAATTGGAATGGACGCGTTGAAATTTCTTGACCAGCACCTGCGACGCCAATAATGACCGATTCTCCCCAGCCTTTGTGACAGCATTCTAAAGCCGCACGCATAAGATTAACATTGCCCACGCATTCAAAAGAATAATCCACGCCGCCATCGGTGAGTTCTACGATAACGTCTTGAATTGGTTTGTCGTAATCTTTGGGATTAATGCAGTCTGTTGCCCCCATTTGTTTTGCTAATTCAAATTTGTCTGGGTTAATGTCAATCGCGATAATGCGTCCTGCGTTGACCATTTTTGCCCCTTGGATAGCTGCGAGACCGATGCCGCCTAAACCGAAGATGGCAACGCTTGCACCTGCTTCAACTTTGGCGGTGTTTTTAACCGCACCGATGCCTGTAGTGACGCCACAGCCCAATAAACAAACTTCGTCATGTGGGGCGGTATCATCGATTTTTGCCAAAGAAATTTCGGCAACGACCGTATATTCACTAAATGTTGAAGTTCCCATGTAGTGATAAATCGGCTGTCCTTGGTAGCTAAATCTGGTTGTGCCATCTGGCATTAAGCCTTTACCTTGCGTTTCACGAATTTTTTGACAAAGGTTGGTTTTCCCTGATAGACAGAACTTACATTCGCGACACTCAGGCGTGTAAAGAGGAATAACATGGTCGCCAGGCTTGACGGAGGTGACACCTTCACCAACTTCAACAACAACACCTGCACCTTCATGTCCTAAAATCGCTGGGAAAATCCCCTCTGGGTCATCCCCAGATAGTGTAAATGCATCAGTGTGGCAAACACCAGTATGACTGATTTTTACCAAAACTTCGCCTGCTTGTGGCGGTGCCACGTCAATCTCGACAATTTTAAGTGGTTCGCCTGCAGCGAAGGCAACGGCAGCTTTTGATTTCATTTTAATCTCCTAGATTAATGCATAGTATTATTTTGAATATGAGGCATAAATTAACTTAATTGGGACAATTTTACAACTTATAGTCAAAATTACGTTAGAATAGCCCTACTATAAAAAATACGTTAACCATGACAGATAATATTATTTTAATTGGTCCAATGGGGGCTGGAAAAACCACTATCGGGAAGAAATTGGCACGGCATTTGCATCGTCCTTTTATCGATGTGGACGAGGCGATTGAAAAGCGTTTGGGCGTGACGATTCAAACGATTTTTGACACCGAGGGTGAGGCTGGCTTTCGTGAGCGTGAAAAAAATATTCTCAATGACATATTGAATGAAAATGATCATGCCATTATTGCCACAGGGGGCGGCTGTGTGTTGACGGAGGAATGCCGAAAAATGATTGTCTGTCAGCGTCTAGTGGTTCATGTGGATGTGGGTTTGGAAACGCAGTATCAGCGCTTGAGACTGGACAAGAAGCGTCCTATTTTGCAAAGTGGCGACTTGCGTGAAAAGCTTAAGTCGTTACGAGAACAACGTCATGAAATTTATTGCTCTGTTGCGGACATGCGCATCGCCACAGACCGAAAAAGTTTTCGTCAAATTATCCAACTTGTTTCTGCTAATTTAGCTTGAGGAAGCTTCGTGTTCTTGAGTTTGTTAAAAAATAATTGATAGAGTGTGCTATGAAAACCATTGCAATTTACCACCCAGACCAAAAGTATGTTTCCCAGCTGTTGAGCAAATTTCAGGCAGCACTGCCTGAACACCGTTGTGTGGCTTGGTCAGAAGACTTGGTTGCAGATTATTTACTCACTTGGCGACCTGAACCTAAAACCTTTTTGACCAAAGGCTTAAAAATCATTTTTGCACTCGGTGCGGGTGTTGATGCATTTTTAAGCACAGAAAATGAAAATAAGTTGCCAGCGTCAATTAAAATTGTTCGCCTAGAAGAAGCAGGTATGGGTAAGCAAATGTTGGAGTTTGCCTTGTATGCCATTTTGCATTTTTCTAGAGATATGACACAGCTTGCTCAAGCTCAAAAGCAAAAGCAGTGGCGAGATGCTTCTACACCTAAACGTCCGCCGCTGTCTACGCCAATTGGCGTTATGGGATTGGGGAAACTCGGTGGTTTTGTCGCTAAATCTTTGGCGGAAATTGGTTATCCAGTTAGTGGCTATAGTCTTAGTCCTAAAACAATTGCCAAGGTTGACTGTTATCGTGCCAGTGAGTTTGATGCGTTTTTATCACGTGCCGAAGTTCTAATTAATTTGCTACCTCTCACGAGAGAAACGGCAGGTATCCTCAATGAACAAACGTTTAATAAATTGCCTAAAGGGGCTTATGTTGTCAACCTGGCACGAGGAAAGCATCTTGTTGAGCAGGATTTACTTAAGGTGTTAAATGAAGGGCAAATTAGCGGTGCGTTTTTAGATGTTTTTTCTGTAGAGCCGCTACCTAAAAATCACCCGTTTTGGGATGATGAAAGGATTATTGTTACGCCTCACTTGGCAGCTATTACCTTGCAAGAAGAGGCGGTAAAACAAATCAGCCAGAATATTTTGGCTTACGAAAATAACCAGTCAATGACGGGTGTCGTCGACCGCGTTCGAGGCTATTAGGTTCCTTATCGATTGAGCTTTCTTAGCAGTTTTAGATAGGGTTTTGAGTGCTGTAGTAAGTATTGCCCTGCATAGATAAGGGTATCAACTTGTTGTTCGGGTAATTCTAGCGAAGTTTTGTACAGGCTGGTCTGTTCTGCCAATGTCTTGGGTAACTGCTTTAGATTTAAGTTGATAATGTGAAAGCCAATTTTCTTGCAGTGCTTCATGCTTTTGCATCGTTGTTTATTCAATTGTTTTTTCCATTTTTTAGTTTTATTGGCCAATAAATTGAGTGTGTCGATATTATAGCGTCGCGATTGTAGCGTCGTGACAGCACCTAGCGTTTCCTCTAGGCTCGGCTCTTCGGAAGTTTGAGCGATTTGAGGCGGAATATCATCGGCTGAGTCGACAATGATGATGGCAATATCTTTAATGTGCTTGAGCTGATACTTTTTTAAAAGCTGTGTAAAGTCATCGCCTTGTGCGGCGACAATTTCCAATACGGGGCGAATACCCAAATTATCTGAAATACCACCATCTACGAGGTGTAAATAGGGGTAGCGCGTTTTATCCTGGAATTTTTTTTGTGCAGAAGGGTTGCGTTGTTTGGCGGTCCTGAATGGTTTGTCGCTTTTCTGACGGTTTGTTGTTTGATTGCAGTCGCGGAAGTTTTTTAGGACAATTGGGCTAAATACACCTGGAACAGCGGATGATGCGGTTACGGCTTGGCTGATGGTGTAGCTATCTAAGTCTGAGCAAATCCAGCTCATGTTGCTTGGCGTAAAAGAGAATGGCATGCCGGTTGATAAATCTGTTGTGTTAATAATGATGAATGGCAGGTCTTCTCTCATGTCAGAGAATTTTTTGTTTTTGAAAATTTGTTGAGCGTAATATTCGGCGGCTAAATCGCTGCGGTTAAAAAAATCACTGCCCAACTTGCCCCAGTTTCTTGGGGAAAGCCAGTGATGAATCAGTTCGCTTTGTACGGGGTGTTTCAAAAAAGCTTTTTCGTAATCGGAAAATGTTTTTTCTCCAAACAGACCGTAATAAGCCGCTGTAAAACTACCGCCAGAAACAGCCGAAATCAAATCGACTTCTGATAGGAGTGAGCGATTTTGTTTTTTGCCAATAGGTGTATTGAGTAAGCCTTTTAAAACGCCGTAAGATAATGCGGCGGCTCTGGTGCCTCCGCCAGAAAACGTCAGGATAAGTAATACTTTATTGTCTTTTTCCTTCCATTTTTTTGTTTGTACAGGAACTGTTTGGGAGGTGAGAGTGTTTTTTTGATTCATCGGTGCTATGACCGATGAGCAGGCGGTTAAAAAAAGTAAGGATAGTGCCAAGGGTAATGTTTTTCTTAACTGTATCATAATGAGGTAGCGTGCTTTTTGGTTATTTGAAATTTTCTAATCTTACTATCTTACTAAAGGGTATTGTAGAGTGTTTGACCGCTTTATGAAATATTGGTTTTATATCTTGTTTTGCTGAAGCTCTGGTTCTCAGCAACAAAATCTTAACTAACGTACCTTGTCAAGGTATCAGTTTTTGGTAATGTAGGTATGTTTGTATGGTATTTGTTGGCAAATGTTGCTATACTTCGATTACTAATATTTTATACACAACTCGGAGTAATCATTATGAGCAATAAACTAAATCGTCGTAATTTTGTAAAAGCTGCTGTTGCTGGTGCTGCGGCAACTTCATTGGCTGCCCCAAGCGTTTTGCATGCTTCAGATAAGAAGCCAATTCGTTTGAAATTGCAATCTTACTGGGGAAAAGAGGCTGATTCTCAGTTTAAGGATTATACAAATAACGTAAAAATCGCTACAGATGGCGGTATTAAAATTAAGCGTTATCCAGGTGGTGCAATTGTTCCTGATGCGGAAATGTTGGATGCAGTATCTAAAGGTACGCTAGATATGTGTCACAGTTATGCAGGTTACTGGCCTGGTAAAGTTGATATGGCTTTGGTTGAAGCTGGTATGCCAGGTGCGTGGGCTGATTACGACCAAGCAACTTACTTGTTTAATAACGGGTTAGGTGAGTTGGTGAGCGAAGCTTATGCCGAAATGAATGTTAAATACTTGGGCGTTATTATGGGTGGCCCATTTGACTTGTTGACTAAGAAGCCAGTTAAGTCTTTAGCAGATTTGAAAAATATGAAAATTCGCGCAACGCCAAACGTTGCTAAAGTTTTGCAAAAATTTGGTATTCCAACCGTATTTATGCCTGGTTCTGAGCTATACGTTGGTTTGTCGACTGGTGCTATCGATGGTGTTATTTACGGCGGTCCAAATGAGTATGTTGGTATGAAGTTATTTGAAGTAGCTAAGTACTACACTTCTCTAAACATGATTAACCCAGGTTACACAGATTGCTTGTTGATGAACATGGATAAGTGGAACTCACTCGATAAAGCACAACAAAAAATCATGGAGTTGGCTTACGCTGCACACGCAGAGAGCATGCATTCATTCATGATGAGTGGTTCTTATAACCCAGATTATCGTAGCAAGTTTGAGTTCTCTGCACTTTCTGCGGATGAGTCTCAACAGTTGCGTAATGCGGCTAAGGAGCTTTGGGAAGAAGAAGCGAAGAAATCAGCTCGCGTTAAGAAAGCGATTGATTTGTTGAAATCATTCTAAGCTTATTGAGTTTTGATAAAAAAGGCGGCCTTGGGTCGCCTTTTTTATTATCTTTTGTTTGGGTGTTTTTTTTTTGAGTGACTCAGAATGACGGTATCTTTTTGGGTAAAAAAGAAAAAAGGTTGATTTGCTTGACAAAGTTATTGTTAAGGAGTATTGTTACGAACCCTTGTGCCTTGATTAAAAAGGTACATGGTTTTATTTAATCTCAGTATTTATTAAATATTTTTTATCTTGGAGTAAAAACTAAATGGCAACTATAAACCAATTAGTGCGCAAGCCAAGAAAGAGTAAAGTAGAAAAGACAAATGTCCCTGCTTTACAGGCTTGCCCACAACGTCGTGGTGTATGTACGCGTGTATATACAACGACACCTAAAAAGCCTAACTCTGCAGCTCGTAAAGTTGCACGTGTTAGATTAACAAGTAATTATGAAGTTTCTGCCTACATTGGTGGGGAAGGTCATAACTTACAGGAGCACAGTTTGGTACTAATTCGTGGGGGTCGTGTAAAAGACTTGCCAGGTGTTCGTTATCATATTGTTCGTGGTAGCTTAGATACCGCGGGTGTGCAAGATCGTAAACAAGGCCGTTCTAAGTACGGTGCAAAACGACCTAAGTCGTAATATAGAGGTTGAAAAATTATGCCTAGAAGAAGAGAAGTCCCTGTACGCGAAATCTTACCAGATCCGAAGTTCGGAAGTACTGTTGTTGCCAAGTTCATGAACATGGTGATGGTAGATGGTAAAAAATCTGCTGCTGAG
>PDWI01008081.1_pt1 | contig 12495 bp, 10 predicted proteins | sample 1430891 | NCBI WGS metagenome assembly PDWI01 (sample SAMN01162508, study PRJNA174530) | Oral metagenome, whole genome shotgun sequencing project. | biome: Marine environment; feature: Marine mammal; material: Swab sample of the gingival sulcus; isolation source: swab sample of gingival sulcus... | reverse complement strand
AGAGCTTCTTAAGACGGCTATTGACTGTAGTGTACGAAAGCTTGGGATATGTAGCTGATAGTATTGCATTAAACGGTCTAAGATTGCGGCTCGTTGTTCTCTATTATATCTGAATGCCCAAAGATTTTGATAGCTCATACGAGCAAAGAGTCGCAAATGCTTACTTTCCTCCTTGGAGAGTATATAATCAGACATTGTTGCTGTAGTAATAAAATGACCATTCTCCATATCGAAGTATTTCCTTCCTGATATATCATCTTCCTCTTCAAGCAGAGGGCTTACAGCAAAGTAGGATAAAAGTTTATAAGTAAAGCATAGGTAGAAATTTGCAATGCCCTTACTTAGTTTATTTAAGTGAGTAATAGAATCGGCAAGGAAGTTAAACAAATCTGAATCTTCTTCTGGAATTGTAAGTGTTCGATAGAGCAGTTCACTAATAAATATCCCTTGACTGCATTTAATAGGGTTTAGCTGAATGGCATGATTTGGGTTTAGGACTTTCATCTCTTTTATAAAGGCCAAGTCTCGATGTGGCTTCAGCTCCAACAGAACTTCAACTTCGCATAGAGGACTAAGTACGATTGCCCCTTTTCTTCGTCTCCCTTTCTTATTGGGGAATAGTATCGAGATGCGTCCACGTTCTAATGTATAGAGATGGACAATGCTATAGCTGTCGTTGTAAGGGCTACGATGTAAGACAAAAGCTTTTGAATGAATAAACATAATCGTCTATAATAGCTTCTTTAGTTCTCTTAAATCCGATATAATGTGAATCGGCACTACTGTTGATGGATCTTCTGGAAGTTCATAGCCCTTCACATTATACCAAATAGACTTTATACCAGCATTAGATGCTCCATGTATATCACTACACCAACTATCACCAATCATCAAGACTTCTTCTCGCTTTGCCTTCATCTTTTCTAAAGCATAGTCAAAGATATGTCTGTTAGGTTTATTGATACCTATATCTGAAGAAAGAATGACCTCGTCCACATAAGTAGCAAGACCGGTATCAGATAGTTTTCGATATTGAATTTCTCCAAAACCATTACTTAGAATACAAATTCGATACTTCCCTTTTAGATAAGCTAAGACCTCTAAGGCATAAGGGCATAATAAACTTTCATCTTGTATGAACTTAAGAAAGAGCTTATTATAGGTCTTGCAATCTTCATCAGATAACTCTATGCCTCTACTTTGAAGAGGACGTCGCATACGTTCAATAGATAGCGTTTGCATATCTATTGAATTGTCATTGTAGGCTACCCAAAGATCAATGTTAATGGGACTATAAACATCATAATAATGACTAAACGATGAGAAGAATCTATCCCAAGCAAGTTCTTTGTAGAGTTTTTCTAATGCCTGCTTATTGTTGATGCTTGTTGCCCATAGCGTATCATCAAGATCTATAAGTAGTGTTGTAATCATGCTGTCATATCATAAAAAGAGAAGAAGGCTATTACCCTTTAGAGTACAGCCTTCCTTTATAGCATTCTATAATGAACTAATCAACCTGAATAAGTAGAAGTTTAGACAAAGACCAGAAACTGATTTGATTCTTAATCTTAAGGATTATCTTACCTTCTTTATCTTTAACAAGCTCATATGATGATTTGGGATGTATGGTTAAGATTTTAGCATCTTTACTATAGGTCAATAGTTGATGTAGCTCACGAAGATCTGTTTTTGTGAAATAATTTCTATTTGCATTATCAACCTCAACTTTTCCCTTTACAAGAATCTTCATGTCCTCAAGATCTTGATCAGTGCCGATACAGTAGAGAACTTGATTTAATTTAGCCTCTTGCTCTTCAATTGCCAAACGCTGTTCATCAGCTTGATCATTGAGCTTTTCTATATCTATATTTAAGTTATTAACCATAGAGTCAAGCTCCCAAATTATGATATTTCGTTTTTTAAGACCTACGTTAAGTTTAGCTATGGACATCTCTTGATTCTTGAATGTCTTCTTTAGAGCCTGTAGTGTCTTATGTAGACCTGTGCTATGGTTTTCTACCTCTGTTAGTTTATTGCTAAGAGCATCTATGATTTCACTATTTGATTTTAGCTTTTGAGCGATGATCATCATATTATCTTTAATACGTTCACGCTCACTTTTTCTTAGCTCTCCTTGGCGAGGGCTTAAGTTAATCATATTCTCTACGGATTCAATATCTTGAAAGTTCACAAGTACACTTGCTACCAAAGAGTCTGTCTGACTTAGCTCTCTTGAAACGCACTCCTGAAGCATTGCAATAGAGTCATATTGAGCTTTCAAGCCCTTGTATTCAGATGAGTTTTTGCCACAAGAAATTAGGGCAAAGAAGCAAAGTAAAGATAGTACTAATGTTTTCTTCATAATCAATCTTTATCTATTCGTTTATTTTGAGCAAAGATAGTGCTTTTTCCTATAACTAAGACAAATTCTCCCTTGGGAGCATACTCTGTAAAATGGGTGATGACTTCACTAAAAGTGCCACGGACAATCTCTTCATGTAGTTTGCTTATTTCACGACATACCGCAAGCTGTCGCTCTTCTTCACAGACCTCTGCAAACTGATTTAGAGTCTTAAGTAGACGATGTGGTGATTCGTATAGGATTACTGTTCTGTCTTCAGCGGCAAGATTTTCAATTTTAGTCTTACGCCCCTTCTTTGGGGGAAGGAAGCCTTCGAAGACAAAGCGATCTGCAGGAAGTCCAGAACTTACCAAGGCAGGAATCATTGCGGTAGCACCGGGAAGACATTCAACTTCTATATCCCGAGCAATACAGGCACGAACAAGCAAAAAACCAGGATCACTAATGGCAGGTGTCCCAGCATCTGATACTAAAACAACATCTTCTAATTCAAGAATCTTATTACAAATACTGTCTACCTGTTGGTGCTCATTGTGAATATGATAACTCTTGAGTGGACATTTTATATCGTAATGCTTAAGTAATTTACCCGTCGTTCGTGTGTCTTCTGCAAGTACCAAAGCTGTTTCCTTCAGAACGCGTAAAGCTCTTAGTGTAATATCTTCTAAGTTGCCTATAGGCGTTGGTACTAATGTTAGTTTTGCCATAATTATTCTTCTAATATGTATAGTTCTGAGGGCGTGTGCCTCTTTAAGGCTATCAGTTCAAGGTCTTTACCAACTCTAATCCCCTCAAGAAAAAGGCGTGCATCAATTGTCTTCAGACAAATATCAGCACTATTGTTTTCTTTGCTCAGATGACAGAGCCATACTTTCTTAAGTTCGTAGTGATAGATTTCTGCTAAAAGGTCTGCAGTCTCCCTATTAGAGATATGCCCAAGAGGACCAGAGACGCGTTTCTTTAAGAAGGCAGGGTAGTTGCCAGAGAAGAGCATGTCTTCATCATAGTTTGCCTCAATCACTAAATATTTTGCTAATCCAGCATAATGTTTGATCTCAGATGTGAAGCTGCCGATATCTGTCGCAAGCGTAAAACTAAAGTCTCGTAAGCGTATATGATAGCCAAAGTTTTCCTTGCTATCATGAGGAACAGCAAAAGCTTTGATCTTGAAGCCTAACAAGTCAAACTCTTCTTCTTTATTCACATAACGCCTGTAAGGACTAAGGTCTTCGTCTATATAACGACAGTGAGCAATGGCTCTATGTACTTTTTCTGAGGCATAGACAGAGCAGTGTAGGCTCGATGCTAATTGTCCAACAGTGCGAATATGGTCTGCATGATCATGAGTGATAAGGATTGCTTTAATACCTCCAGCCATTAGCTTTATTCCTTCATTGCTAAGAGCTTTATTTATATCATTAAAAGGAATACCGACATCTATCAGCATTCCTCCGTTCTCATTTCCTAAGTAATAGCAATTGCCACTGCTACCACTTGCCAAAGACATGAACCTTATCACCTTGTCTTCTTTATCGTCCTTGTATCATTGTCCAGCAACTTAGATCATTATTGTCCCTATCAATACAAAATTCTCCTCTAATAGGATTTTCTAACAGGAAGCGAAGCTCATCAAGATCAATGTCCTGTGCAAAGAGAATCATCATCTTAGCCAAAGCAGCTTCGGTTGTTATGTCATAGCCACAGATAACCCCTATATCATGTAAGGTTTGACCTGTCTCATAGCGTAACATATCAACGCGACCAGACTCACATTGCGTAACATTTATAATCAAAATACCTTTGTTGATAGCTTCTTTTAGAGCATCAATAAACCAGTCGTTCATAGGAGCATTACCACTACCAAAGGTCTCAAGGACGACACCACGAAGTCCCTCTATTGATAGTATTGACTTAACGACTTCAGGTGTCATACCAGGGAATATCTTCAGCACAACAACATGTGGATTCATTTCCTTATAGACTGTTAGCTTCTTGTCCCCCTTCTTTGAGCGAATGAAGGAGTCGTTATAACGAATGTCGATACCAACATAGGCTAATTCAGGATAGTTGTAGGACTTAAAAGCCTTAAAACGCTCTGAGCTAACCTTACAGGTTCTATTACCCCTCATTAGATAGTTATTAAAGAATATGCAGACTTCTTGAATACGAGGAGTGCCATCGTCTTTCTTGGCAGAGGCTATCTCAAGGGCAGTAAGTAGGTTTTCTTTACCATCTGTTCGAAGACGTCCTACAGGCAGTTGTGAACCAGTTAATATAATAGGTTTGGATAATCGACGAAACATGAAGCTTAGCACTGATGCAGTGTATGACATTGTGTCCGTACCATGTAGGATAACAAAACCATCATATTGTTCATAATCCTCTTCAATGATAGTTGCCAATTCCTTCCATTCCTTTGGTGTAATGGAAGATGAGTCAATAGGAGGATCTATTTGTCGAACAGAGATTTTACAGTCAAGTTTCTTCAATTCAGGAAACTCTCCATCTAAGTATGTAAAGTCTAAAGGTCTTAGTCGTCCTGTTGAGGGGTTCTCCCTCATACCAATAGTCCCTCCTGTATAAATTAGGAGTATTGATGCTGTGTTTATGATGTTATCCTGCATAATCATGTTCTTATTAAGCTTTTTACTTTAGAGTGTATCCTGCTTAATTATTTTATCGTAAGCTAATAAAACTAAACTCCAAAACATAAATAGTCTTCTGAAGACAAAGATAAGAAACTTTTATTGCTTTACTTTTATTTGCCTTAGTCTTACTCTAAAAAATAACATATATTAGATTTTCAAATGATATATATTACTTTTTCAAATAACATATATAACTTTTTTGAATGATATATGTTATTTTTTCAACAGACATATGAGCTTTATAAGCATCTGATTATAAGACCTTAAGCACAACAAGTAATATCTTCAGATTCCATTACTCAAAAAGGATTTGATCTATAGCTTCTTCCTCTCTTTCCTAATAAGGTTTAGGGCAACTCTTTTAGTATAAGAGAGAAAAATGACACTGATAAGATTATTTTCGTATCTTTGTCAGACATTATGCCTATATGTAAAGTAGGTGGAAAGATAAAAGTACATAAAGAATACATGGATAAGATAAGTTACGCTCTTGGATTGAGCATTGGACAGAACTTTCTGTCATCAGGTTTTGAAAACATCAACAGCGAAGACTTCCTAAAGGGAATGAACGCTATCATGAACCAAGAAAAGCCAGAGATGAGCTTTGAAGAAGCTAAGGAAGTTATCAATAAGTACTTTGCAGAGGTTCAAGCAAAGACTGTTCAGCTCAATAAGGAGGCAGGAGAAGAATATCTCAAAATCAATAGTCATAAGGAAGGTGTCGTAACGCTTGAGAGTGGTCTTCAGTATGAAGTTCTCAAGATGGGTGATGGTGCTAAGCCAACGGTAGATGATACTGTTCGTTGTCATTATCATGGTACTCTTGTTAATGGCACTGTCTTTGACAGCTCGATGGATAGAGGCGAACCTGCTGAGTTCCCTCTGAAGGGTGTTATCAAGGGTTGGACTGAGGTTCTTCAGCTTATGCCAATTGGCTCTAAGTGGAAAGTAAGCCTGCCATCAGACTTGGCTTATGGCGATCGTGGAGCAGGACAGCATATCCAACCGGGTAGTGCTTTGGTCTTCATCATTGAACTATTAGACATTGTCTAAGTAAAGTTTTAGCCTAAAACTTAATCAAATGAAGCAGTCTACTTTAAGAAGAAGCCTTGCAGGATTAAGCCTTTTAGCTTTTATAAGCTTAGCATCGTGTGGAACGAAGAAAGGTGGAAGTTCTGATGCTGGCTGGAGCAAGCGAGATAGTGTAGCCTATGCTTTTGGAAAACTTAACGGCGATGGATTTCGCAAAAGCTTAAGTCAACTGCCCGATGACTCTCTTAGTCGTCAAAAAATGTTTGAAGGTTTTCGTGTTGCTTTTTTTGAGGAGCAAGGGGATTCATTGAACTTAGATAGGGCAAGAGCAATCTTTCTTGACTATGTAAAAGATGTTGAGAAGAGGAATAAAGAGCTTTTCAAAAGCCAAAATGATTCAGTTCTTCTAAAGAATAAGGAGCGTCAAGGCGTTAAGGTTACAGAGAGTGGTCTGCAATATCGCATCATCAGACCAACAAAGGGCATTCGTCCAACAGTTCAAGATACGGTCGTAGTACATTATAAAGGTACAACGATTGATGGCAAAGAGTTTGACAACTCTTATACTCGTAATCAGCCTGCTGTCTTCTCTGTATTAGATGTTATACCTGGATGGACGGAGGGACTCTGTCTTATGAACAAAGGCTCTAAGTATGAATTTTACATTCCTTCAAAGCTTGCCTATGGCGAGCGAGGTGCTGGAAAAGACATTAAGCCTTATTCAACCCTCATCTTTGAGATTGAACTGCTTGATGTTAGACCTTATCAAGAAAAAGAAGGCGATAAGAAAGAGATTATTGTTCTTAAAGGAAAGAATAAGAAGAAAACTAAGAAATAATTTATAATAATAGAAGAAATTTATGAAGAAGATTTTTGTAGGAGTTGCTGCAATAGCACTCACAATTGGTTCATTCTCTTGTGGTAACAAGAAAAGTGAACTTAAGACACAGGAAGATAGTATTGCTTATGCAATCGGTCTTATGCAAGGTTCTCGTTACGAGCAGATGTTCGAGCAGGCTAAGCAAGCAGAACAAGAAGTTAATCAGGAGAACTTCCTTAAGGGGCTTAAAGATGGGTTGGCAAATCCAGAAAAGGCTGATTATTTCCGTGCTGCATCAGAAGCTGCTGGTATGGCAAAGTTCTTTTCAGAAAAGGCTGTTGATATAAACTTGGATATTATCTTAGATGCAATCAACGTTGCCGTAAAGAAGGATTCTGTAAATAGAATTGAGATGAGTGATAGCCTACAGCAGGCTCTTCTTCAAGCTTTCCAAACAAAGATGCAAGAAGCAGAGATGAAGAAGGCTGAAGAAGAACTTAAGGCTAATAAGGAAAAAGGAGCTAAGTTCATTGAAGAGTTTAAGAAGGAAGAAGGCGTTCAGACAACTGAGAGCGGTCTTGCTTACAAGGTTCTTACAGCTGGCACAGGAGAGATGCCAACAGCAGAAGATAAGGTGAAAGTAAACTATAAGGGTACTCTTATTGATGGTACTGAGTTTGATGCAAATGATGGCATTGAGTTTGGTGTAACACAAGTTATCCCAGGTTGGACTGAAATGCTTCAGCTTATGAAGGTTGGCGATAAGGTTAAGGTTGTTATCCCTTCTGACATTGCTTATGGCGATCGTCAAGCTGGACCAAGCATTAAAGCTGGTAGCACACTTGTCTTCGAGATGGAACTTCTTGAAGTAATCAAGGCTGAAAAAACTGAAAAGGCTGAAGATAAGAAGTAAGCTTTCTTAAGTAAATATCAAGGAGACTGTATTTGAAGCTAAAGCCTTCTGCAGTCTCCTTTATTTTTGAGTTATAAAAATGAGAAAAAGTTTAAGACTCGTACTTTCATCTTGCTTATTGCTATTAAGCACTGTGAGATTGACTGCACAAGACAATTACTATGGTCTGAGCAATAGCATTAGTACAGAGGCTGAAGTAAGTATCTTAGCTGCAAGTCCAAGTGCAGAAGCTATGTATACTGTCTATGGACATGCTGGTCTTAGAGTTAAAGATACGGATAATGCTATCGACATTACTTTTAACTATGGTATTTTTGACTTTAACGATGACTTTTTCTTTCGTTTTGTTAGTGGGCAGACCGACTACTTAGTCGTACCGATTCACACATCAGACTATAAGAGAGAGTACCTCTCTCGTGGTAGTCAAATCACAGAAACAAAACTAAACCTTAATGCCGAATCAAAGGCTTATCTGTGGCGATACTTACTTAATAACATAGAGCCTAAGAATAGAAAATATCGTTATAACTTCTTTTATGACAACTGCTCTATTCGCTTACTTAAGGTCGTGAAAGAGGCTATTGAGCAGGGGTCGAAAAACAGAATCAAGCTTGTTTTAGATGCCAGTAAGTTGGAGAAAGAATATCCACAGTCTACTTGGCGAAAGGAGATAAATAGCTTAGAAGCCTCTAAGCCATGGCTAATGCTTGGTACGGATATTGCTCTCGGCTCTAAGACGGATGAGGAATTAAGCTTTGAACAGCGTTGTTTTCTTCCCTCTTATCTAAGTATTGTCTTGCCAAACTATCATCAAGTAAGTACAGACAAGGAGGGGCAGCTGCACTCAGAACCTTTGGTGCAGAGCATTGAGGTCTTTGGAAGTGAAAATAGGATAGAAGAAGAGGCAAACTTTAGTTTTTTACAATACATAGGTCAGCCTATGATTTTAATGTTGCTTATCCTTGTAGCTTTCTTTAGTCATGTATGGATTTGCTATAAAAAAAGAAAAAGACTAAGTAGGGTTTGGGAATTTAGCTTTCTTATACTTACAGGTTTAGCTGGAGTGATTATCTTTTATATATCCTTCTTCTCTGAACATCCTCATGTCTTTCCAAATTATAATCTTTGGGTACTAAATCCATTAAATTTATTGATTGCTTTGCCATTTTCACTAATTAAAAGGCTTAATAATTGGGCATATCGCTATCATTTTGCTAACTTTGTAAGTCAGTTGCTATTTATACTCTTGTTATACTTCTTGCCTCAAGAGTTTAACGTAGTTATTTACTTACTTGCTTTAGCTCTAACAATGCTATCACTTGTTAGAATTATCGAGCAGAATAGATTAAAGAAATAAGCTCTTAGTTTTAGTGTCTAAGGGCAAAAAAAAGAATGGAATCAAGCTATATACGCTTATTATTAAGTTCGCTCGTTAGCTTAATAGCGATGCAGACGAATACACAAGTTGTGGCACAGGAACTACCACGACTTGTTGTTTGTATATCTGTAGATCAGTTGAGAGGAGAGCTACTTCAGGAACTTAAACCTATGATGAGCAAAGAAGGCTTTCAAGAATTACTTAGAGGTGGCTTGTACTATCGAAATGTAGATTTCCCTATTGCAAATGCAAATCCCACTTCAGCCATAGCATCTATTCATACTGGGACATATCCTACGATACATGGTATAGTTTCGGAAAAACGCTATAACAGAGAGCAGGCAGCATGGCTTAGCACTTTTGAAGATAAGAGATATAATGGTATTTATTCAAGAGACTATGTTTCGCCAAAGGCAATACGTGTCTCTACGCTTGGCGATAGACTGAAGACAGCATCGCAGAACTCTGCCCTTGTCTATAGCATAGCTCCATCAATGGGAGAAGCCTTAGCCTCAGCTGGTCAGCTTGTAGATGGTGCTTACTGGATTGATGATATATTTGGCTCTTGGGCTTCGTCAAGCTATTATGCTCCGATGCCGACATTTGTCAGTAGTTATGAGAACTCTGATGAAAGTATCAGTAGAAGATTAAAAAGAGGACAGATTCGTTGGCAACCTTTACAGAAATATCAAGATAAATCTGTTAGATATTCATCTTGGAATAGAAACTTTAGCTATACTTACAGCTCTAAGAATATAGAAGCATTTAAGCAATCTGCTAAGGTTAATGAAGAACTGACTGACTTAGCGATTAAGTTTGTCGAGAGTGCTGGCTATGAATATAGAAAAAGCCCTTCACTGCTTAATATAAGTTACACACTTAGTCCTCAAAAGGAGGAAGAGCTGTCAGCAGAAGATGTGGATATGTATCTTCGACTGGATCAAGACTTAAAGCATCTCCTTGCATCTTTGGACAGAAAGATTGGCTTAAAGGACTGCCTTATTGTATTGTCTGGGACAGGCTACGTAAAGCTTCCAAGCAATCATGAGACTAAGGCTTATCGCCGAATAGATTGCAATAAAGTTAAGGCAATCCTTAATATGTATCTGTCGGCTCTGTATGGGACAGGACAGTGGGTTGATGAGATGGCAAATGGTCAGCTCTTGCTTAATGATAAGTTAATCAAAGAGAAAAAGCAAGATTATAAGCTTATCACTCAAGCAGCAGCAAATATGCTACAAGAAGTAGAGGGAATTGCTTCTGCTTATAGCTATGAGCAAGCTCTAAATAGGAACAATATACTTCTTACTAATAGCCTTGATAGGAAGAATCATGCAGATGTCTACTGGCAAGCTGTAGCAAGTAGACATATCGTTCCACAAAGAAATAACCAAGATGTTCAGCCAAAGACAAGAACTATAGATTCTCCGCTTATTATCTATAGGGCAGGGCATCAGTTCTCGAAAGAAGATTTTATCATTCGAGATGTTCGAGATATTGTTAAGGTCGTTTGTCAGATATTAAGAATTAGACCTCCAAACTAATTAGGAGGACAGACACAAACAATGAATAGAACAAATAATTAGTAAATAAAAGAGTACAATATATAATGGGATTTTTAGACATATTATCCAAGTTATTTGGAAATAAATCACAACGCGACCTTAAGGAGATAATGCCTTGGGTAGAGCGAGTAAAAGAAAAAGGGGGCGAGATCTCTGAGCTAAGTAATGATGAGCTTAGAGCCTTGACACTTTCACTCAAAGAGCAAATACAGGATTACGTTGCCGAAGAGCGTAAAGAAGTGGCAGAACTTAAAGCCTCTGTCAAGGGTAAGACTTTGGAAGAGAAGGACGAGATTTGGGCAAAGATTGATAAGCTTGAAACAGAGATTATGGACAAGATGGAAGAGGTCCTTGATGAAATTCATCCACTTGCCTTTGCTATTGTCAAAGATACTGCTCGTCGTTTCGCAGAGCATTCAGAGATTAGAGTCCAAGCATCGCAACAAGATAGAGATTTTGCTGCACAGGGACGTGATTTCGTTTCTATTGAAGGAGATACGGCTGTCTATCAAAACCACTGGCTTGCTGGGGGAAATGATATGACTTGGGACATGGTGCATTATGATGTTCAGCTCATCGGTGGTACAGTTCTTCACAAAGGTAAGATTGCCGAAATGGCGACAGGGGAAGGTAAAACTCTTGTTGCAACTTTGCCAGTATTCCTAAATGCCCTTACAGGTAATGGTGTACACGTTGTAACGGTCAATGACTATCTATCTAAGCGTGATAGTGAATGGATGGGACCTCTGTATATGTTCCATGGATTGACGGTGGACTGTATTGACAAGCATCAGCCTAATACACAGGCTCGTCGTGATGCCTATAATGCAGATATTACTTTCGGTACAAATAATGAGTTTGGGTTTGACTATTTGCGTGATAACATGGCGACAAGTCCTGAAGACCTCGTACAACGCAAACATAACTATGCCATCGTCGATGAGGTGGACTCTGTATTGATTGACGATGCTCGTACACCATTGATTATCTCGGGTCCAGTAGATAAGGGAGATGACCAAATGTTTGAGAACTTCTTGCCAAACGTAGAGCAAGTAGTAGCAGCACAGAAGAAGCTAACACAACAACTTCTTATTGATGCTAAACGTAAGATTGCTTCAGACAAGAAAGAAGAACAAGAAGAAGGTTTCCTTTTGCTTTTCCGTACTTATAAAGGTCTTCCTAAGAATAAAGCCCTTATCAAATATCTAAGTGAACCAGGCATTAAGACTGGTCTGCTTAAGACGGAAGAGTATTATCTTCAAGACAATATGCGTCAGATGCCTATCGTTACAGACGAACTTTACTTTGTGATTGACGAAAAGCACAACAGCATTGAGCTTACAGATAAGGGTATTGACCTCTTGACGAAGGGAACAGATGATGACCATTTCTTTGTTCTTCCAGATATTGCAAGTGATTTGGCAGAACTGGATAACCAAGGGCTTTCACAAGAAGAGAAAGTTGAGAAGAAGGAAGCAATGCTTGCCGACTACTCAATCAAGAGCGAACGTGTGCATACTGTCAATCAACTACTCAAGGCTTATGCTCTATTTGAGAAAGACGATCAGTACGTTGTCATGGACAATAAGGTAATGATTGTTGATGAGCAAACAGGTCGTATTATGGACGGTCGTCGTTATTCTGATGGACTGCACCAAGCTATCGAAGCTAAGGAACGTGTAAAGGTTGAGGCTGCTACTCAGACATTCGCAACAATTACTTTGCAGAATTACTTCCGTATGTACCACAAACTTTCAGGTATGACAGGTACAGC
>PDWI01009818.1_pt2 | contig 12497 bp, 8 predicted proteins | sample 1430891 | NCBI WGS metagenome assembly PDWI01 (sample SAMN01162508, study PRJNA174530) | Oral metagenome, whole genome shotgun sequencing project. | biome: Marine environment; feature: Marine mammal; material: Swab sample of the gingival sulcus; isolation source: swab sample of gingival sulcus... | reverse complement strand
ATTTCTTTGCGTATATACCGCCCCAGACTTTGATAATTCTTTTTGCCGGCATTAAAAAGATACTTTTTGACAGTTGCTTTTTGTATGCTGTCCAAATTAGATATATTGTTGGCAGGATTGGTTACGGAATGAAACAGCATGGGAGTTCCGTTTTTTGCCATTTCCTTTATTTGCTTGCGTTGTTCTTCCGTAATTTTTAAGCCCATACCGTTGCCTAAAACAAAATCAAAATTGTCAAGAGCGTCCACATCTTCTTTGTCTACGGTTTCATATTTTATGAACTTGTCCTTATTTGATAAATTCATGCTTGCTGCAATATGCGGCATGTAGTTGTATAAGCCAATATGTGTAGGAGCGGTTGTACTTCTGTATATAAAGTAAAGAATGCCTGCGGCTATAAAGATAATAAGCAGATATAGTATCGATTTTTTATTCATGAGAAGAGATAATTGTATTTTTTTGATGAATTTCTGTTAAGTCGAATTATGTTTTTGAATTTTGTAAGTGGTATTTTAACCCGAATTATCTTTAATGCTGCTTCGCGGGCACCAAGAGTAATCTATTACGCCAAAGACGGGTCTTGCGAAATTTTCAAAATAAAGTTGTTTATTATTATAAATAATTGTAAAAAGAATGAACTCAAAGAAGTATTTGGTCTTTTCTTGCAGCGACTACTTAAAAAGAAGAAAATCGGCAATATATCATACCGATTTCTTCTCTATAAAATTTTAAATTTTATTTATTAGAACGTTGTACCACCGTCTTTAAGGTAAACATATTTTAATGTAATAAAGCCGGATTGATCGCTTTCGTTTAAGAAGTTTTCAAATTGTAGTTTAGCATATTTTCCGTTGGCGGATTTTACAATAAATACATCTTTCCTTTCCACAATCCAAGAAGTAGTTTGGTGGTCAAAAACGACCCAATTGTTTAATACCGGATTTACGGTAGATGTTACATAACTTGGCGGCATTGCAGGTGTTATCAAGAACTCAGCATATTCGACATCTGTTAAGAAATTACCGTCTGCCGGCACTTCTTTTACACTGTCAAAATCCTCTGTATCAAGTTTTAGAACACCCCCTTGCCCGTTTCCCGGTGAAAAGCAATGTCCCAATCGGTTCTTTCTTTCCAAGCAGCATCATCTGCTTCGGCAGGGTCAGCATTACCTTCTCCGACAAATTTTCCTGTTTCAAATGAAAAATAATGCCATTTCGCATGATCTTTTACATTTTTTTTGTCAATTTTTGTTGCTGTTGTATCTTCTACGTCCGGTTTCGGGTCCGGAGTTGGAGTCGGTTCGGGTGGGTCTTTTTTACAAGCCGATACGATAAGGATAGTACCGACGAGCAATGCTAAAATTCTGTTTAAATTTGTGTTTAACATAATTACTGATTTTTAAAATTAATAAAATATTATAAATTGTTTTTTTTACCATTTTATTGAGAGCGCAGCCCAAAATGTCCTTCCCGGATTTAGAACCGCAGACTTTTCTATTTCGGAATAATTAAATATATTATTAACGCCTAAACGTATTTCCGAATGGATGTTTTTCCAAATAGGAATTTTCTGTATATAAGTAAATTTCCATATTGAATAAGGTTTACTTTGCTCAATATTAACTTCTTCTTGCCCACTCTCATTTATTATTTTTTCTTGGTATAATCTTGGCGAAAACATTTTGCCGGAAACCGTTAAAGAAAAAGGAAATGATTTGTGATTTGTGTAAAAAGTAAGCAATGTTGTTCCGGTATGTTTACTGTTACCGCTTATTTGAAATCCGGTGGATTTGTCTTTCGCATCCGAATAGGCATAGCCGGCTTTTAATTTGAAGTTCGATAAGAATTTCCAATTAACATAAGTTTCAATACCTTGCAATTGGGCTTCGCTAATGTTACGGTGATGCAATTCTAATCTATCCGTGATGGTATTATTGATGCTTATCAACTCTATTTTATTTTTAATAAGATTACTGTATCCGGTCAAGGAAACATTAAAAGATTTATAGGTATATTCGCCGGAAACTGACAGATAACGGGCTGTTTCGGGTTTCAAGTTTTCATTTCCGTATATCCAGAACATACCTTGGTGGTCAAAATTATAATATAGCTCTTTGAGCGACGGCGATTTGTAACCCAATGCTGCGGTTCCTCTAATTTTTAAGCCTTTAAAAACATTGTACATGGCGGAAATATTGGGGGTATAGTGATTTCCGAAAGCAGAATGATTGGTATAACGCATTCCGCCGATGAGTTCTAATTTCTTTAAAAGACGCCAGTCTGCTTGCAAAAACAAATTAAAATCTTGGGATTTTTTATTTTTATCCTTATCCTCCGTACCAAATAAAGTTGTTGAAAATATATTTTCCATATTTACTTCCGCCCCACTTATAATTTCTAACTTGTCGGATATGTTATATACGTCTGTGAGCGTAAAAGTTTTATAGCTGTAATCTGAATGTTTGGCAATGCTGTCGAGTTTATCGTATATTATAAATGAAGCGTATTTATCGCTCTTAATTCCGAGTGTTAAGTTATGGTTCGGGCTGAAATCGTATGATATTTTTCCGCCGGCGGCATAGTTATAGCTTAATCCGTGGCTTGATTTTAAACTTTTTTCGGGATTAAAACTTTCATGCCTGAAAACGGTGCCGTGTGTTTCAATGGCAAGCTTTTTTATGGGGGTATAGGCAAGTTTTGCAGTTAAGGAATAGTCTGCAAAAGGATTTGCCGTAAAAGATTCGGGGGTTTCGGGCGTTAGGTCGTAGCCGTCCGAACTGTTTCGGAAACCGTCGATTTTCAGGTTGAGTTTATCTCTTTTTGTGGCAACATTTACGTTTGTATTCCATGTATTAAAATTCGAGTATCTGTTATCAAGCATTCCCTGAAATTTCTTTTCGGCTCTTTTTGTGATAATATTTATTACGCCGCCAATGGCATTTGAACCGTACAGCACGGAAGATGCACCGTTTACAATTTCTATTTGTTTTATTTCGCTTGCGGCAATACGGTTAAAATTAACATTTCCGCGTGTTTCACCGATCATTCTTTCACCGTCAACCAAAACAAGAATATATCGGTTGTCTAAACCTTGTATGGTCATATTGTCGCCATGTGCATCCGGCGAGAATTGTATGCCGGGCATAACGGTTTCCAGAGCATCCAATGCAGAGACACAACCGGTTTGTTCAATGTCTTTTTTGCCGATAACTTTGGTTAATATCGGTGCATCAGCCAAACTTTTTTCGGTTCTTGTTCCGGTTACTACGACTTCTTCTAAATCTTTTGTCAAGGCTTTTAAGACAATATTGTTGAAATGATTTTTTTTGTTTTTTCTGATTTCAACAGGCATTTCAATTTTGTGGTATTGTAAAGAAGATACAACTAATGTATATTTTCCCGGCGCAGCTTTAAATGCAAAGGTTCCGTTTTCATTAACCAGACCGCCGTAATTAGTACCTTCTAATATTACATTAATTGCATCCGGAGAATTATTCTCGGGCATAATAAGTTTTCCGCTGACATCAAGCAATTCTTGTGCGCTTACAAAAAGAGATAATGCCACATAAAACGCCGAAAGAATTAATTTTTTCATATGTTATAATTTTCAAAAGTCATACAGGAACACCCAAAGCTACACTGAGCACTTTATATTCTCCACAGGGTTTAAACCCTGTGGAAATAATGATGCGGATCTGTGTCTTTTTCCGGTACCGGGCGTTTCATAAGAATAAAAATTGAGGCGGCAAAAGTATAGATTAAAATGTATGAAAACAATACCTAAATGTTGGTATATTTCAGCATAAAAAGTTCTTTGAATAAAGAACACAAAAAGCACTTTCAGCAGAAAGTGCTTTTTGTACCTGAGGCCGGGGTCGAACCGGCACGACATTGCTGTCATTGGTGTTTGAGACCAACGCGTCTACCAATTCCGCCACTCAGGCTATAAAAAAATAGAGATTGCAAAATTACACGAAATGTTTTGTCTTGCAAATTTTTTTTAATGTAAAAATAATAATTTTGTAATAAAAGTTTGACTGCCGTCTTTGTTTGAGCAATAAACCAAATATACGCCGGTGTTTGCTTTTCGTCCGTCAAATGTTTTGCCGTCCCAAACAGCCTGTCCGCCAAGAGCATCGGTTTCATATACAAGGTTGCCCGCAATATCGGCAATTTTCACATTCACATTGGCAGCTAATCCGGTAATGGTTATTATTCCGTCATAGTCTGGACGTACGGGATTCGGAAAAACATAGACATTTTCAAACTCTTCACCGGCTTCGGTTGCATCTGCCCGGTAGGAGATAATGCCTTTTTCAGTCAGAAAAAAGACTTCCCCGCTTTCCGGATTTATAACAATATCTTTAATGGCATTAGAAATTAAAGGACTGTTGTATTTGGTAAAATGTGCAATTTCTTCTTTTCCGTTTTCAGACATCAGAAAAGCACCGGAACTTTCCGTTGCAATCCATTTTCGATTTGCACCGTCGGTTTCAATATCATTAATAATTTCCGTTTGCAATAAATATTGTTGAGAAGTATCCGTACCGTATGAAGTAAGTTGTATTCTGTCTGCAAAAAAATCATTTTCAAAGGCATTATCGGCATCATAATATACCACAATGCCATCGTCGGTTCCCAACCAAATATTTCCCGTTTTATCTTCCGACAGTGCCGTAATGGTAGAAGATATAATCTCGCCTCCATTTGTTGTGGGGTTGATAATTTTAAATCTGTCATCTCCTTTTTGCAAAGGTGTGCCATTATCGTCAAATACAAGCAAGCCATCTCCTTTGCCTAACTCTACCCATTTAAAGTTGTTGCTGCTCACATAAATATCAAAGGATAAATAATTTGGGATTAATCCGTTAAAATTAAAACTTTGCCACCGGTTATCACTTGTTTTTACGGAAACCGGCTCCGGGGCATTGTGATTACTTATCCACAAATTATTATTTTTGTCAAATGCCATTCCTTCAATTCTTATATACCCGTATGAATAATCGTTAATATATTGCAAAGAACTGTTGGTATGATTATAGGCATGCATCCACTTATTATCTTGAAATTCAAAGACCCCGTAACCCCATGATCCGATAAACATATTGTCGGGATTGTTGGGATTTACGGCAATACTGAAAAAGTTAAATGCTGTATCACGAGTAATATGGTAAGATTTCCATTCTTCATTTTCAAAAACATTCCATGTGGGTTCATACCAACCGGAAGCACGGTTATTTCCGTCTGTTGTTATTATTTTACCATTTGAGTATAGTGCTTTTGCCGTATAATTATTATAAGGTCCATTCGGATATTTATAATCAAACACGTTATCTTCATATTCAAATACCAATCCAACTCTCTTATCAGCAATTACCAAATTATTGTCATCATTAAGATAGGCATCGAAAATATACGGCCAGATTATAGTATCGGGAAATTGATACAGAAAAGGTTCCCTGTCAAACGATAAATCCGAGTTGTAAATTTTAATATCGAAAGCAGAGGAAAAAACGATTTTATCTTTTTTTGCATTCATAACCAAAAGGTTCTCAATGCCAGTTTCAAATTCTCTCCAAACATTATTTTCCCTTATATATAAGGTGTCTGTTTCTGCTTCCGGATTTACCTGGTTTACAAACAAGTAAGGCTCCATGTATTCAATAAGATTGCAGGGATAGCTATTCTTTGGCATTTCCGAAGATAAAGTCCAGCTTCTGTAGTCGTAGAGATTGGGGCTGTTCTTATCGGCATAAAATAAGCCCAATTCACTTGCGGCATATATATTTGTATCGTCAAAGGCAACATCATAGACTTTAAGATAAGACGACTCGTCTCCGATTAAGTAGGTATCCGTAAACTCTAATTTATCCGTATCCAAAAGAACAATTCCGAAGCCGCATGAGAGATATGCCGTATTGCCTGAAAAAACAACACTATATATCGTTTTGTCCGTACTTATTAGTTTTCTTTTTATCTCGGAAAGGTTGTATATTGTGTTATTTTTGAGCACATCAATATTGGAGTTTTTATAAACAATAATCAAAGCATCATTTGCTTTATTGTAGGCAATAAGTTGAACTTCGCTATCGGAAAAGCCGTTTACCCTATTGAGTTTTTCCATTGTTTTTTCTGTTTTGTCATAAGAAAAAACGGCATTTTCACTTGCGGCATAAATTATATCTCCCGCCTCAACCACTTTTGTTACCCCTCTGTATGAAAAATGATCACGCCAAGTTCCTGCCGGAATTTGAGAAAAGGCATAAAAAGGAAACAAAACAAGGGCAATAAGTACTGTTTTTTTTATCATATTTTCAAGAATATATTCAGTAATCTAACGACAATATTTCGGTAAAATTGTTTAGAGATTTTGTAAAAATTCATTTAGTTTTTTTGTGGCAATACCTCTGTGACTGATTTTGTTTTTTTCTTTGGGGGGTAATTCCGCAAAGGTTTTTGTTTTTCCAGCCGGCAAAAAGACAGGGTCATAGCCAAAACCTGCCACTCCGGACTTATGCTCGGTAATACTGCCGTTTATAATACCTTCAAAGAAATATTCCGTTCCGTCAATGATAAGCGCAATAACGGTTTTAAAATAAGCATTGCGATTTTTTTTGCCTTTCAGTTCCCATAATAATTTTTGCAGATTATCCTCAAAAGAACAATTCTCGCCGGCATATCTGGCAGAATAAACACCGGGTTCACCATTTAAGGCATCCACAAACAAGCCGGTGTCGTCGGCAAAACAATTTAATTTGTATTTATCATAAACATAGTGTGCTTTTTGTACAGCATTGCCCTCTATGGTGTCTTGTGTTTCCGGAATTTCATCCGTGCATCCGATTTCTTTAAGACCTACAATCTCAAATTTGTTTCCCAAAATGGCACGTACTTCTTTTAATTTATGTTCGTTATTTGTTGCAAAAACCAATTTCATTGTTTCAATAATTATAAAGTTATTTTCCCGTATGTCCGAAACCGCCGGCACCTCGTTTTGTTTCCGATAAAACAGTAACTTCTTCCCAAGATACGGTTTCGTATTTTGCTATCACCATTTGACAAATGCGCTCCCCGTCTTGTATCGTAAAATCTTCATTGGATAAATTAACCAAAATAACCCCTATTTCCCCTCGATAATCGGCATCAATAGTTCCGGGCGAATTAACAATTCCGATGCCGTGTTTGTATGCCAAACCGCTTCGCGGGCGAATTTGCGCCTCATATCCTTGCGGAAGTTCAATAAACAAACCTGTTTTTACCAGCGTTCTTTGTAAAGGCTTCAAAACAAAGGGTTCTTCAATATTTGCTCTTAAATCAATGCCTGCCGACAATTCCGTTTGATAAGCCGGAAGCGGGTGTTTTGATTTATTTACAATTTTAACTTTTAACATAAGTGCTTAAATTTTCTTGTGTGCAAATTTAGTTTTTAGTCCGTAAAATCTAAAAATAAATTTTATTAATAAATCAAAAATTACGTTCTTTGCCTCTTCAAAAATAATAAAATTTTAACAGATGAGCGAAAAAATAAATCAAACCTTGCGCGATAAAAAAAGTATGAGGTGGACTGCCTTGGTAATATTGTCTTTCACAATGTTTGCAGGCTACTTATTCACGGAAATTATTTCTCCCTTAAAACCTATTTTGGAGAGAACTTACGGATGGAATAGTGCTGATTTTGGGACTGTTACAAGTTTCTATGGGTTCTTTAATGTTTGGTTCATGATGCTTATCATAGTGGGAGTTTTCTTAGATAAATTCGGAATAAGGTTTAGCACCATTGCCTCCGTTTTTATAATGCTTATTGGCGGAACAATAAAATACTTGGCATTTAAAATGGATTTTGATCCTTCAGCATCCATTAACTTTTTATTTTTTGAAATGAAGACCAGAGTTTTTATGGCTTCCATGGGATATGCTTTATTTGGCGTAGGTGTTGAGTATGCCGGCATAACAGTATCAAAATCTGTCGTAAAATGGTTTAAAGGTAAAGAAATGGCACTTGCAATGGGTATGCAGGTAGCAATAGCTCGTATGGGGTCAGCTATTCCATTGTTTTTTGGAGCTTATATTGCCAATTTATTTGATGTCCCAACCGTTATCATCATAAGTGTAATATTATTGGTTGTCGGATTATTTGCATTTTTCTATTACAATGTTTTGGACAAGAAATTAGACAAACAAATAGGTGAAAATCAAAAAAATAATAATGAGGAAGAAGAGGAAGGATTTAAATTGAGAGATTTAAAGATTGTTTTTCAAAACAGAGGTTTCTGGCTCATTGCATTGTTATGCGTATTATTTTATTCAGCGGTATTCCCATTCTATAAATATGGAACCGATTTAATGGTAAATAAATTCGGTGTCAGTGAAACCTGGGCAGGCTTGTTTCCCGGCTTGGTTCCTCTCGGTACCATGTTATTAACCCCACTGTTTGGCGGAATTTATGACAAAAAAGGTAAAGGTGTCGATATCATGATAATTGGAGCCGTTTTATTAATTATTGTTCACTTTATTTTTTATTTACCATTCATCAACAGTGTGTTTATTGCTTTTGCCAATGTTATTTTATTGGGAATTGCATTTTCATTGGTTCCCTCTGCAATGTGGCCCTCCGTGCCGAAAATAATCCCTGAAAAACAGCTCGGTAGTGCGTATGCTGCGATCTTTTGGGTACAAAACTTTGGCTTATGGGGTATCCCTCTTTTAGTGGGTATTGTACTTAATGCAACAAATCCTACTATTTCTCCGGATAAAATCAATATTCAAAAAAGTTTTGTAAAAGCCTATGAAGAAGTTGTTTTTAAAAGTCCCTTAAAAGATGCTACGAATATCACCGGGAAAAAAATGACGAAATTAAATATAGAAAGTTATGCGCAAGGTACTTCCGGAAATTTAGTTTCAAAGATTATTATGGAAGCACCACAGGAAAACGTTACTGCCATTGATTCTGCTGAATTAAGTAACATAATATATAATGAAACAAAAAGAGTTGTTCAAAATTATGTAAATGACAGCCTTAACGTTAATGCAATCGATCTTATTAAAGACAAAGAAAACATTGCTTTTAAAGAGATGAATAACAGTGTTATAAATCAAATGACGGAAATTATTAAAGCAAAAAAAATAAAATTAAACTACAATTATCAAAAAACTTGGACTATTTTTGTCGTGCTAACAGTATTGGCATTAATTATATCTTTGTTATTAAAAGCCGAGGATAAAAGAAAAGCATACGGTCTTCAATTACCCAATATTGAAACCGAAAAGAAAGAAACGAATGAAGATAAATAGGAAAGGATTTCCTAAATGTATTTGTTCTCAATGGATGAGCCATTAGCTCAGTTGGTTTAGAGCACTTGCTTGACAGGCAAGGGGTCGGCAGTTCAAATCTGCCATGGCTCACCACTTTAAAAGACTTGTGAACTCTTTCGCAAGTCTTTTTTTTATTATTTTTCTATGAGTTTTTTTATGTTTAAACGGGTAAAAGCAATTTCCGAGTAATTGTCTTTTTCAAATAAGATGCCCACAAAACCGTTTTTATCTATTGCCATGGAAGAATAGGCGGCACTGCCCGGATATATTATTTTTTGATGTGCCCAAGTTTTGCCTTGGTCTTCACTTATTTTTAGGCTTAAATTTTTGCGTTCTGATTCAGCACACACATTCGAGAACAATATGAGATTTTTTATATTGCCTTTATCGTGAAAATTGTATTTGATGATAGAAGCATTACAGGCAGGGTCAATAAGCGTTGTATCTTTTTGCGACAACCATGTTTTGCCTTTATCGCAAGAACGATATACATAGCGACATCCGGCACCGGGAACTCTGCTGTTAACCATCCATGTTCCGTTTTTCAATTCAATTATTTTTGATTCGTCGGCAGGGTTTAGGGCAGCCTCTTTAAGAAACCAAGTTTTGCCGTGATTATTGCTGCCAAAAACATGCAAGCCTCTTTGTAAATTTACCAATGTGTGAAGAAGCGTTCCGTCCTTACACTGAATGCCACGCCCCGAGCTTATGAACTTAAAATCATTTTTCCATGCCGGTTTTGTTATTTCCGCAGTTATATCTTTTGCTTTACTCCAACTTATTCCGTTATCGGAACTTTTTATGTATCGCAGATAAAACACGTTTTTTTCTTTGTCTAAGTTCATATAATTAAAAAACAGAAAAATTTCTTTTGTTTCTTCATCACAAATTAAAGAAGCATCGGAAGCGGATTGTCCGAGCGGATAATCGACCAATGTTTGCATTTTAGTCCAAGTGATGCCATTGTCAGTACTTCGGCGCATAACAATATTGATATTTCGGTTTTGTTTTAAATCGCCGCATGAGGCAATTCTTTGGTCTGCCACGGCTATTAAGTCGCCGTTAGGAGCCTTTATTAATGCCGGTATTCGATAGCAAGTTCCCGCCGGCTCTGTGCTGTCCGGCATAAAAAGTATTTGGTAGGATATTGCACTGTTTTTATCGCATAAAGTGTCTTCCGAAGAAGCGCTGTTCTCGGCACAACCGGCATATAAAAGCAATATTATCAGGACTATGAATATTTTTTGCATAATATTACATTAATGCTTTATTAATCTTTTGTTAGTCTATAAATAAAATCCTCTATGCCCTCTCCGTTTGTGGTATTAACAGACATCTCCGGGATATATGCTTTACAAGGAACACCTTTTTCTTTTGCTTTGTCTGAGAGCACTTTCGCATGTAAAGGATGATGCAAAAGTGCACTTGCACTTGTCGGAAAGCTATAAGGTTCTGTAGCTATAAAGAACAATTCCGGGTCGTCTTCGGATATTAGTTCCATAAAATCTAATTTATTTCGGACTTCTTGAACTCTTGGGGAATGTATCTCGTCCCAACTGCTTACACCGTAAAAAAACATTATGGCATCTCGTCCTATAAGATTAAGTACAGTATCTAGATTCATTCCGGCATCTTGATATTCATAAAATGTTGAATTGTGCCATTTAAATAAATCATAGCTTGATTGTCCCGAAATACATATAGCCCCTTGTACCAGGGTAGATTCTCTTAAAATAGGATTTGTTGATTCGGGGGATGCCATATCATCGCTTGTGGCAAACCAAAGGCTTGTTCCTGCTCCGGCAGAACTGCCCATCAATACGATTTTATTTTTATTGATATTTAATTCCGCAGAAAAATACTTGATGTATTGCAATGCTTTTTTACAGTCTTGAAGAGATTTCCAAAGACCTTCTCCGTCTTGAAATTCAATGAAACTATAATTGATATTTGCCAGGGCAATTTTTTTCCCGAAAAGATTGTTGGCAATTTGAATAAATGCTTGGTTTGTATATTGCTCCGATTTATCGCCCGACGAAAATCCTCCACCGTGAATATATATTAATAAAGGCATCGGCGTATCGGACAGCGGTGCGAAAAAATCAAATTTATTCCGTTCTTTTTCTCCGTATTCAATATTTTCATAAAAACTCACCTCATGTTGCAATTCAATAGGCGAAGACGATTTAGCCATTTGTATCGGAGGAATAGTATCGTCCGGAGTTGCGTTCTTTTTTTTACATGCAAAAAACATTAACAGAGTTAGGAAAAAGAATATTGTTTGTTTCATATGTTTATTTATAATCTTCAAAGGTCATTAGGAACACCCAAAGCTACATTGAGCACCTTATACTCTCCACAGGGTTTAAACCCTGTGGAAATAATCATTCCGTTGTGTGTCTTTTATGGGTCATGAGCGTTTCATATGTTTATTTTATAACTTTATCGGGTTTTGGCAAACAGAAATAAGCTAATAAGGTTTATTTTTTGACTATCTTTTTCTACTAAGGTTTAAACGGACAATAAGGTTTTTAACAATTTTCAATTCTCAATTTTCTTACAACTCCCGGCTTCCAACTTCCCGCTATTTACAAGTCAATCCCCCTGCGCCCTCTTCTCCAAGGGGGAATTTGCTGTTGCGCTTTTTGCAAACAGACTTTTTACCTTTTAATTTTTAGTTCTCAATTTTCTTCCAACTTCCGGCTCCCCGCTCTAATCGAGTTTTAATTTTTAATTACTTGCGTGAGCGTTGCGCCGCTCTAAACGCTCAATTCACTGATAATTAATAATTTACAATTCACAATTTACAAGTCAATCCCCCTACACCCCCTTCTCCAAGGGGGAATTTGCTGTTGCGCTCTTTGCAAACAGACTTTTTACCTTTTAATTTTCGGGAATTTGCTGTTGCGCTCTTTGCAAACAGACTTTTTACCTTTTAATTTTCAGTTCTCAATTTTCTTCCGGCTCCCGCTTCCAACTTCCCGCTCTAATCGAGTTTTAATTTTTAACTACTTGCGTGAGCGTTGCGCCGCTCTAAACGCTCAATTCATTCATCATTAATAATTTATAATTCATAATTTACAAATCAATCCCCCTGCGCCCTCTTCTCCAAGGGAATTTGCTGTTGCGCTCTTTGCAAACAGACTTTTTACCTTTTAATTTTCAGTTCTCAATTTTCTTCCGGCT
>PDWI01008079.1_pt1 | contig 12498 bp, 9 predicted proteins | sample 1430891 | NCBI WGS metagenome assembly PDWI01 (sample SAMN01162508, study PRJNA174530) | Oral metagenome, whole genome shotgun sequencing project. | biome: Marine environment; feature: Marine mammal; material: Swab sample of the gingival sulcus; isolation source: swab sample of gingival sulcus... | reverse complement strand
GACAAATGTCCAATTTCTTTGTTGCTGCGTAAATCATCGACTCTTACGTATGTCTTTATACGCTGCGACCCGCTAATTTACTTGCGCCTCGAACTTGAATATTTTCTAAAGTCTGGAGAGTATCGACTTTGTCGATACTCTCAAACCTCGACTTTACATCGAGGTTTTTCACAATTTATGATTCTATTTAACTACTTTTCTTCTTCTTCGCTTTGTTCCGCGCCACAAGTGCAAGGCACATCTTCATTGCGGCTGTGTTCGCATGTGCAAGTTGGGTTGTGATGTAAATATTTCATTAGAATCTCCTATCAAATAGTCAAAGCATAAGCTTTTGCATTTGCCTTACCCCATCTATACCCATAATTGACAAAAAATATCAATCTTTTTAAGAAACGAGTTTAAATGTGGCTTAAGCAATTTGGGCTGCGCTTTTAAACCCGAGAGTTCTCGACTGCTGCAAATTATGTTTACTTCGTAAACACCGCTCCTAAAGTCGCGTCCGGATAATTCTGGTAACATCGAAATGACAACTTGACTAAATAGCTACAATTAATTAAATAAAATAGTTTATAAATGTTTAGAGAGAACTTAAATATGAGCTAAAACTGTGCCTAAAGTGAACTGAAAGTAGGTTTAATGTGTATTTTGACCGTGTAATACAAACGGTGTAACTTAATCGAATTTTGTTTGAACCCGGCACCGAGAAAAACAGCGCATTGTTCTAAGTAATTTGGGTATAAAAAAACCAATAGTTATAAGTACATTCGTTTAATCAATATCATCTCCACAAAATGAAAGTAAGTGTAGAGATAGCGGGTTTATTTTCAAATCTGGTGCGACAAGCATTAGCAGAAACAGCACAAAGTGACTGGCTGCAGCGACTTATTTGGTAAGGTGTCAATTTTGCAAACAAATAAAAAAGGCAATATTGAATTTATAGCGGCGATGCTGATCTTTGGCTTTAATGGCGTTTTGGCTAGTTTTATTCCGTGGCAAAGCTACGAAATAGTCCTATCGAGAACTGTTATTGGCGCACTGGCGATGTTGTTAATTTTACTCATTCGAAGAAAAAAACTGGTCTTCTTTGAAAATAAAAAATCGCTTAAAATGCTGGTTCTGTCGGGAACGTTTATGGGGCTAAACTGGCTGTTTTTATATGAGGCTTTTAGACAGCTTGGCGTTGGCCTGGCTCAAATATTGAGTAGCAGCGGCCCTGCGCTGGCAATGGTGCTGGCGCCCTTAATTTTTAGAGAAAAACTATTAAGACACAAAATCGTCGGCTTTATCATTGTGGCCATTGGCATGCTTTTCATTAGCAGTAATGATTTGTCTGGTGGCATCAGCTTTGGCCTGTTTTGTGGCATTTCTTCCTGTTTAACATATGCCGGATTTTTGATTTGTAATCGCTTAGCCACCGCTATTGAAGGGCCCGAACGAACAATGTGGCAACTCTTCGTCGCCTCTATCGTCGTATTGCTCTTTGTCATATTTCAAGGCGGCGACGTTCCGACAGATTTTTCGGCAAAGACGACAATCGCCGTTTTAATACTGGGCGTAGTGAATACCGGTTTTGCAATGAATCTTATGTTTTTATCACTTCCAAAATTGCCATTGCAAAATGTTGCCATTCTCGCCTATCTTGAACCGATGTCGGCCCTGATGTTTTCGGTATTGTTTTTAGGTGAGCGCATGGTATTGTTACAAACCGTCGGCGTTATTATGATACTGGGTGGAACGGCCTATTCAGAGTTGTATACACCTAATATCAGTTGAAAACAGGTTGTGTTCGGGAATGATTTCGGAAGTTTTTTATGGTTTATCATGTCAATTAAGAGGGGCGCTTTAAGCGCTCTATTATTTTGCGCTCTAAACAACAGAAAAGTAATAGCCGCCCAATTCATCATTGACATTTATTCTCAATTGGAGTATTATATATAAAACTTAGAATAATTATTCTAAGTTTTGCGAAGAAAGGATTGGCCATGGCGCAGAATTTGAAAAAGGTAGAAAGAAAAGAACAAATTAAAAAAACTGCCATTAAATTAATCACTAAAAATGGTTATAAAAACACGAGCATCCAAAATATAGTTGATGAAATGAACTATTCTGTCGGCGGCTTTTATAACTGCTATAAGAGTAAAGAGGAACTCTTCAAGGACATTCTCCAAGACGCTAATCAGTACAAATACGATCAGATAGATTCTTTTCGTGAAAAGGTTAAGCGCTTGGAGAAAAAAGAGATTTTGGTTCAAGGGTTACTAGATAAGCTATTAATTTATAACGATTACAAAAAACTGTTTTGTAGCTTAGTTGTAGAGATGAAAGACAATCAGAATTTAAAGGACTTTTACTTTGGCAACTTAGAAACCATGAGCCAACAGTTAGCGGCGTTTTGTAAAAAAGAAGGTTTTTCCGAATATCAAAAGGTAATCAACGACGAAATGGCTTTATTTATAAATTCGATAATTATTGGCGTGGATATGTTTAATGCCTATGATAATAAGGCTTATAGGGCATTGCTAGAGAAAATGATAACAGCTTATTTTGAAAAAATAAACTTAGTTGATGCGTAGTTTGCGTTTAGTCTTGGGATACGATGAAAAGAGTTCAAAAGTGAGTACGTTTCGCCGAACCTCTAGACCCATATGCAAGGGAGAGTATTGGGGATTATTATCAGCTACGCAATGAGTAAATAAAGGAGAAGGGATGACTGATAAATTAAAAATCAAAGATTTGGTTTTGATAGGCGTATTTTTTATAATATATTTTTTTACAATGACCATAATTGGAATGATAGGTGTCATCCCGATATTGTTTTTATTATATCCGATTATAGCGGCAATGATATGTGGCGTAGTAGTTATATTGTTTATGGCTAAAGTACCTAAAAACTGGGCGCTGTTTATCCTAGGTATGCTTTTGGGATTTGTGATGTCAAATTTTGGTCAAATTTGGATAATTCTACTAACGACATCGGTCATTGCGCTAGTGGCTGAATTAGTATTTAGAAAGGGAAAATTTAAATCTTTTAAACACAATGCAATTGCCTATGCAATTTTCTCTTGTTGGCCAATCAGCACGCTAATGCAAGCCATGGTCATGCGGCAACAGTTTGTAGATGGCGTCAATGAAATGAACTTGGCGCCAGATTATGTTACAACTATGGAAACTCTATTGTCTTATCAGACGATATTTTTACTCTTCATATTTACATTTTTAGCCGGTTTATTGGGTGCTTATGTTGGCGGAAAGATGTTGAAAAAACACTTTAAAAGAGCCGATATCGTCTAATCGGAGAATATGACGCCGTTTTGTTAAACTGCTCAAATTGATAAAGAGGAGGTATCATGTATACTTTAGCGTTTATTGTATTAATTCTGGCCGGTTTTGGCAATATGGTTGCAGATTACCTGCTTTATTCAGGCAAAGAAACTGCAAATTCAAATCAAACAAAGCAAGAAATCGCCATGGCCACACCCGAAAAGAATATAGTAAATTCTGCGCTGCTCAGTGTAGTATCGCTTATGTTTTGGCTAACGCCTAGTTATTTCTTGGCTCAGGTCGACAGTATATTTGGTAAAATTGCTTTTTTTAGTTTGGCGATGTATATTGTTTCTTTGGTGGGGTTTCACGTAATGGTCTGCTATACAGTGTTAGCTTATAAGTATAAACCTGAAAAAGAAGTGTTTTTAGGCAAGTATATCGCTTACTATGCCGTTATTAGTATTATTGTCGTCAGCGTTTATACGGGCGCAATGCTGTTTTTGGGATTAAAGGGTATTCTAGTCATGCGGTTATGGCATTATTTGAGTTTACCACTTTTTTCTGTCATGTTTTTTCAATTAATCCTAAGTAAAATACTAAAGAGAATACAGCATTACGATTCAATTGCCGGCAGCATTAGCATTGTCATTTCGCTATTGAGTTTAACGCATGTTATGTTGATTAACCACATCTAGATTTATAAGAGGAGGATGAATAGTTATAAACGAAGCGATGCTCACAATGTTAAGCGATAAAGATAAAGCCCGTGCGCTCGACGAATATTATAGAGTGCTTAAAATAGGAGGCGTTCTATTAACGCATGACATCAATATCGTTGGCAAAGTTCCAAATGTAATTATTAGTTTTATGAGAAAAATAATAAACGTTCCGGCGTTTCCCTTAAAAGCGTCGGATTGGAAAAATGCATTTGAGAAAGCGGGTTTTTCGGATATAAAAACAGAAACCGGAGAAATGACGTTGATGAGCGATGCGGGCATGATTGCCGACGAGGGCTTGGCCGGCATGAAACGAATACACGAGAATGCCAAAAAAGACCCTAACTTCGAGCAATTTTCAATGATGAAACAATTTTTTGAAAAGAATAAGGACAAGTTCTACTATATAGTATTTTGCAGTAAAAAATAAAGCGAGAAATGCAGTCGGCGAAACTAAAAGGCGATTGGGAAAACGCATTCAAAAAAGTGTCACTATTATTATTCAGCATTGAATAATAAATTCCGGTTAAAGTTATTATAACAGCTTATAAAACAAGAGGAATTATGATATAATGCACAATAGTCAAAATATTCACGGAAGTCCGTGAATATTTTGACTGTAGATATGGCTTGAAAATAAGGGGTTAATATGGAAACATACTATATTGGAATAGGGGCGTCAGCTGGCGGTTTAGAGGCGCTGGAAGTCTTTTTTAAAAATATCCCGGACAACACCAACAATGTCTATATTGTGGTTCAACATCTATCACCGGATTATAAAAGCATGATGGATGAGTTATTGGCGCGCCATACAAACATGCCCATTCACGTCGCTGAAGATGGCATGGAAACTGAGCCAAATCACGTCTATTTGATTCCCCCTAGTATGAATTTATCTATTTATCACTCCAAGTTATATTTAGAGGCACATGTAAGACACAATCATTTAAATATGCCGATAGATGTATTTATGCGCTCTCTTGCGCAAGATCAGGGCAAGAATGCAATCGGTATAATACTTTCGGGTACGGGCAGCGACGGCACAAAGGGCATTAAAACGATAAAAGAAGTAGGCGGCATGGTCATTGCGCAAGATTTAAATTCCTGCAAGTTTGATGGCATGCCTAAAAGTGCAATATCGACAAACATGGTCGATTATGTTTTATTGCCTGACAAAATGCCCGAAGTAATCATGAATTATATTAAGTCGCCTTCTATACACAAACAATTAGCCCAAAAACTGCAGGCCAACGAGGCGATAGATGATTTAACAAAATTAACCCTTATATTGAGAACTTATAGCGGCATAGATTTTTCCTCTTATAAAGAGAATACGATAATAAGAAGAATTGACCGCAGAATCAAAATAAACAGGTGTCTTAACCTCAAAGCCTATATTGATTTGTTGAGGGATTCTGACGAAGAAAAGGAAATTCTCTACAATGAAATGTTTATAGGCGTCACCAGCTTTTTTAGGGATTTGGAAGCGTTTGATGTCTTAGAAGAAAAAATCATTCCCAAATTCGATTTTTCTAAGGGGATAGTCAGAATTTGGTCAACCGGCTGTTCTACCGGTGAAGAAGTCTATTCTATAGCGATTAAATTACTCGAATACATTGAAAAGCATCACATTAATTGTGAAATCAAAATCTTTGCGACAGACATCGATCAAAGGGCATTAGAATTTGCCGGAACGGGCTATTATCCAGACAGTTTGATGACGGAAGTTCAATCCGATTACATTTACAAGTATTTTGATAAAAAATCAGAAGGTTATCAAATAAAAGATAAAGTGAGAAAAATGGTAGTCTTTGCCAAGCACAACATCTTAAAAGATCCGCCGTTTTCGAAACTTGATTTATTAGTGTGCAGAAATTTATTCATTTACCTGAAGAGCTTTGAACAACAAAATATATTAAATAATTTCTATTACTCGTTATATCCAAATGGCTATCTATGGCTGGGCAGTAGCGAATCGATAGGCGATATGCAAAAGGGCTTTGATATCATTGACAACAAGTGGAACTTTTTCAAATATAACAGCGCCTTTAATCCACAAATAATGCCAAACAGCAACTCAAATATCGACACCTATAGCACTTTAGAGCGCAAGAATACTATTCACAGGAGCAGGACGAAAAATTCTAATTTTGAGAATATTTTGTCGGCTGTCTTAGTAAACTTTTTATCGCCTTCCATAATAGTAAATGAAAGTCATGATATTGTACAAGTTTTAGGCGACGTTGGCAAATTTTTAAAAGTACAATCGGGCAGATTTTCTAATAATATCAATAACAATATGTCCAGAGAATTATCGCTCTTCGTAAACAATTGCATCAGAAGATTGCGCTCTGGACAAAGTGAAGTTGTTCTCAAGAATGCCCTGCATTTTGAAGATGTCACTATCGACATATGCGGTAGAATGGTGGTGGCGAATAGTCAAAAGTATTATATTATTTCATTTTCAGAACAAGCTATTGAGCAAATTCCCGGTGAAATCGTTGAAATTGACATGACGGAAGAAGTCAAATCCAGGGTTAATACTTTAGAAAATGAATTGCAACTTGCGCGCGAAGGACTGCAAGCGACAATTGAAGAGTTGGAAACGTCAAATGAAGAATTGCAGTCGTCAAACGAAGAATTGATTGCGTCAAATGAAGAACTGCAAAGCACCAATGAAGAGTTGCAATCGGTAAACGAAGAACTGTTTACCGTAAATAGCGAGCATCAGATGAAAATAGAAGAACTCACTAAAATGACCAATGACTTGTCCAATTTACTTAAGAATACCGAAATTGGCGCATTGTATTTAGACGGCAATTTGTGTATCAGAAAAATCACGCCGGTTATGTCTAAGGTTACAAATATTTTGGAATCTGATATTGGTAGACCGATTCATCATTTAAGCGTTATGCAAGCCTATCCCAAAATAGTTTCCGATATCGAAAAGGTCTCAGATAAATTGCAGATGTTGGAGAGGGAAATTGTCGATCAAGATGGCAGTTATTGGCTCGTGCGAATCAGACCTTATCGCACAGAGTACAATCATATTGAAGGTATCATCTTAACGATAATAGACATAACGGAATTAAAAAAAGCTGACGCAGTCAATGTCGAACTGATTAAAAAATTACAATTATCGGTTTCTTCTGGCAAAGTCACTTGGTGGGAATACAATTTAGAAACCAAAGAGCTAAATTTCTCCGATGGCAATGAAGACATACTAGGTTCCAGCTTACTGGGGCTAACTAAAGATATGGATAATATCTTAAGTTTAGTACATCCCAATGATTACGATAGAGTAGTAGATAAAATCGATAGATTTTTCAAAGGGCAAATAAAAGACATTAATCTATTCTATAGCATCAAAAATGTAGATGGCAAATATAGAGATCACCATAATAGGGCGTCTATTGTAGAATACAAAGATGGCGAACCGATCAGAGTAATAGGGACAATTGCCGACGTAACTGAAATTAAAGACTACTTGAGGAAAAACAATGGATAAATTTTCACATATTCAAGATATAATCAACAATCATCAAGAAATTGCCGACGACTTGTCAAGAGAAGAATTAATTAGAAAATTATACGTTTACTACGAAGAGCTGATTTTTCAAAATGCTGAGTTAAAACGCGCCAACGAGAAAATGCTCGACATAAAAAACGATTATCAAGAACTCTTTGATTTTGCGCCGATTTCGTATTTTATCATCAATGATAAGGGGATAATATTAGATGCTAATAGAAATGCCAAGAATCTATTTGGTAATTTAGTTGGTCAGAGTATACTGCGCTATGTAGAGTTTAAGTATAAAAAAGATCTGTACGTCTTTTTAAAAAATCTGGTGGGCTCCAATTATTCGCGGATAAGCACCGTTTTGCAAATACAAGAAATCCCGATACATATGGAAATTATTTCAAAGCGCATTGAATCCAAAAAAAATCAATATTTAATTGCTTGTATCGACTTTGAAAAACAGTATAAGACGATTCAGGAAATCAACAATATAAGTTATAAAGATCATTTGACCGGTCTTCACAATCGGCGTTATTTTGAAAAGCGAGTTTCAGAAATTGATTTTTGCAATAAGTTACCACTCTCTTTTGTCTTTGCCGATGCCAATGGCTTAAAAATTGTCAATGATTCATTAGGTCATTTAAAAGGCGATGAATTCCTGAAAAAAGCTGGTAAAATCATCTTTGAGACATTTAATGAATTCGGTTCTGTTGCCAGAGTTGGCGGCGACGAGTTTGTCGTTGTGTTGCCCAAGACAAATGCTCAGCGATGTAACGAATTAATTAAACTGTGCGAACAAAAATGCATGGCCATAAAAGTCGATGACATTAGATTTTCTATATCTTTCGGCGGCGCTACAATGAATGATGCTTCAGAAGATATATACAATGTAATATTTGAAGCAGAGAATATTATGTATAGAAATAAGCTCTTAAAAGAGGCTGAAAATAGTGAAAGGATAATAGCATCGATTAGAAACGCGTTGTATGAGCGGTATCCGCTCGAAAAAGAAAAATCGGAAAGAGTCAATTACTACGTAATGAAGTTCGCAAAGTATTTATTGCTGAGCGAAAAGCAATTAGAAATATTGAGCTTGGCAGCACTGCACTATAACATTGGCAAAATATCCTACGACAGCGGCAAGTTGAACGACCATGCAATCAATTATGAAGATAATGTGGAAACGGCATATCGCATTCTAAAAAATATACCTAACTTTTCCAAAGTGGCGTATATCATTCTCTGTATTAATGAATACGTCAATGGCGAGGGAATTCCCAACAACTTATCCGATGACGGCATTCCGTTCGAGTCCAAAGTCTTAGCCATTTGCAAAAAATATGTTGAACTAACCTTGGAGAGTTCAGATAATTTGATTTTCACTGAATCTGATGCATTGGCAGAAATCGAATCCAACGCAGGTATAAAATATAACGCCGTCATCGTAAATAAATTTGCCGATTTCATAAATGAAAGCGAGCGGCAGATAACAGCTTAACTGAATGAGGGCTGGTATTATACAATTTAATCCCGCTTAAGTTGCCGCTATGGCCGTATTCGGCGCCTGCGGCGAGCAGTGATGTGCGCGCAAATAAAACGGGCCTCCTTTACGGTATCTAGTTGGCAATTCGATATCGTATGAGGAGGCTTTTTAATCGTCTGATAATTTTGCTAAACGGCACTACTTGTTCAACTTAGATAGATTGTTTGCAGCAGAATTAATTTCTTTGATGGTTTCGTTAATTTCTTCTATGTCTAATGCCTGGTCATTTAACAAATTATTAATTATCGTTATTCGCTCTGTAATATCGCCAATCGATTCGCTCATACCGCCGAGTGTATTCGTGATTTTTTCAACGGCTTCAGCACTGATCGTAGCCAGTTTACGCACCTCTTCTGCGACCACGGCGAAACCCCTTCCGGATTCACCTGCTCTGGCGGCCTCTATACTGGCATTTAGCGCCAGTAGATTGGTCTGATTTGAGATACTCATAATAAAGTCAGTTATTTTGAGCGTTTCTTTAGTTTTATCTTTACTGACCTCTGTTACTTCTGTCATGACTTCTTGCTCTTTTAGAATCATAGAAGTCTTTTCCGTCGTCTTGTCAATGATTTTACTAATTTCGTCTATGTTCTCGGCCAATCGTTTAATCATATTATTTAGTTTAATGTCTAGTTCTTCTTTTTGTTTTCTGATGGTGATGTCTTCGACTGCACCGGCAACCAAAATGGGGACGCCGTCATCTCTTCGGATTGTTTCGCCCTTAACTCTTACCCAGATACTGGAGCCGTCTTTTTTAACCATTCTATTTTCGACGTCATAAGGCGTTTGTCCGGTTGGGTCCATCAGGTGTTTGCCGAACACATCGACGACCATTTCGGCATCTTCGGGGTGTATGCTGTTTGACCATGAACTAAATAAATTTGGAAAATCATTTTCGTCTTTGTAGCCAAGTAGTCTTCTTAGCTGGTTTGAGTACCAAAGCTCATTGTCGGGATCCATCGGATTGCCTTCGATGACTTTCATATTCCAAGAGCCTTCCGTTAAGATGGAGTCAATTAATTCGTATCTGTTAAGCGTTTGGTCGAGTTCTTTAGCCTTTTTAACCTTGTCGTCGACATCGATAAACACGCCCAAAAATTCGGTTGGTCTACCATCCTTATTTCTTATCGTATGTCCGGCAGATCTAAACCATCTGTAGGAATTGTCTTTTAATCTATATCTGTTATTTACGTCGTAAGTCGTCTTGCCGCTAAAATCGGTAAGACAAGCTTTAAAAGCCGTTTGATTATTTTTGACGTCATCGGGATGCAGTATTTTATACCAAGACTCAAGCGTATTAGGGAAGTCGCTTTCATCCTTATAGCCCAACATTTTTCTTAGTTCATCAGACCACATTACACGGTCAACACCTAAGTTTTCATCGATTTTTATCTGCCATAACCCCGCTGAAATGGCGTCGTTAATCGTCTTAATCTTTAAATCCCTATTTCGATTCTCCGTTTTGAGGTCGCCGATAATCGTATTCATTAAATCGGCAAGTTCTTTTTCATCACCTGTCAGCGCAGTCGTATCAATTAACGACATGCTTTCATTTTTGGTATAATTGGCAATATTAGACTCCAAAAGTGCTTTTAATTTACCTTGAAGACTGTTGTTTTTCCTCTTAAACAAGTTGTTTCCTCCTTCTCTTAGACATAAAACGAATGTGCGTTATCAAAGTGCGCTTTAGTTAGAAATAGCTTTGCGATTGCAATTTAATGCAGTCAGATCAGGCTTACTGTCGATATCATCATTTAAATTGTATTTCCACTTATCCGATAACAATATCGGCAAAACATATAAAATATTAAACTAAACCCAGAATAATAACATTATTAAACAAAAATTGTTCGCCTGCTCGCAAATACAAGAAAACTTTTCGGCCAAGCAGTCGGGGTCACCTTTGTTATTTGCGTAAATGATAATTGAGCAGCTATCGTAAACTTCATGGCGATTTTGGCGTTTGACGTTGACACACTGGGCTAATTTTCCAGCTGTTAAGGTGGTAATAAAAAATAGCGCGATAGAGGATAGGCTATTAGCGGCGCAGAGCACACACCTAGTCGTTTCGGTTGAGCCAAAATTGAAATCAGATAAAAAAGTAATGGAAAATGTTCGTGAAGTATTTTAAAATAGTAGGTGACTGAGCATAAAAATGGAGAAAAGTTGTAGATTCAGTTTATGCTAGTGTGACCGAAAACTATTAGAAGGGGAGGCTGTGAAAGCATTATATTCGTACAACAAAACAAAATTAATCGTTTCAATTGCTATGCTTTTACTGGCCATCATCGTATTGTTGCCGTTGATGTTAAGTGCGCTGCGCACGGCGACCCATGTAAATATCACGCCGGATAGAAGTTTTGGCTACGATTTAGAGGCGCTAGAACAAATTAAACAACTGTATGGTTATGAAGGGGCGAAAGTGTACTTTTTTACGCGCGTCACATACGACTTACTATGGCCGGCAATTTATCTGTTTTTTCTAATCAATAGCTATGCCTTCCTTTTGGACGGCTTAAAGGAACGGCGGCTAATCGCTTTTAAAGCATTGCCCTTTATAACTGTTTTTTTCGACTTGTTAGAAAACACTTTTTGTTCTATTTATTTCTTTAAAGGGCATAGATTAATCGGATTAATTGCAGTTTTTTCTAGCAGAATCAAGTGGTGTCTATTTTTTATAGTGTTTATATCGTTTGGCCTTTTAAGTGTCTACAAAATATATCGCAAGATTAGGCGTTGAACATTTGCATATTTACGTCAAAGAATTGGCAAGCGTCGATTATAGTTTGAAAGTGAGGGTTCAATGATTAGATTTCACAGCTTGAATTTGCTAAACAAAGATTATTCTGAGGCTTGGCTAAACAAAATGTCAGACGCCGGCTACTCATTAGAAAAGGTCATTTGGTATATGTTTTATGTCTTTAGAAAGCGAAGTGCCGAAGAGAAGAAAGACGTTTATCAACTGCAAGTCTTTGCCAAAGATGGCATGTTTTCTTCGATGACTAGTAAACGAGTTGAGGCGTTTGATGAGCGGGCAAAAGAGTGTGGCTTAGAACGCCTGACCAACGTGGCGCAAGTCGGCATTTATAAAGTTATCGATAAAGACAAAGTGCAACCCTTATACAGTGTTCAAAGGGAAAGAGAAGTCGTTCAAAAAGTCGTTAAGCCGCTAATGACGGTATTGCTCTTTCCATTGATTTTAATGACGATTTTTGGCTTAATTAGCTTTGTCGACAACTTAGCTGAAAACGATTGGGAGTTCAATCATATTATATCGAATATAATGATGTTTTCTATGGCGATAATGTTGTTTATGCAATATTTGAAAGCGCGAAAATTCAGTAAAATAAACGAGCTGATTATAGGCGACCCGACGCGCAGACCGATTTATTTGAATAGCGCGCTGAGCCACAGAATAGAAGTTGTATCGGCATTATTCGTCATTGTTTTAGCTA
>PDWI01008078.1_pt1 | contig 12499 bp, 7 predicted proteins | sample 1430891 | NCBI WGS metagenome assembly PDWI01 (sample SAMN01162508, study PRJNA174530) | Oral metagenome, whole genome shotgun sequencing project. | biome: Marine environment; feature: Marine mammal; material: Swab sample of the gingival sulcus; isolation source: swab sample of gingival sulcus... | reverse complement strand
CAATTCATATTCGGTGTCGATTGGCATAAAACCTCTACTGCCTGCCTGAAAGTGCATATGGTCGGGAGCCGATGCTCCGCACTTTGCTCCATTATAAAACAGCGTGTAACCCTCCATTAGCTGAGCCATTTTAAGCATATCGTTTAGGTTAGGGATTAACATTTGCTTTTGATGTAGGCGTTTTACCAATGTAAAATGTTGTGGTAAAATGGGAAAAGGATTTACCAGAATATAAAAATTATCGCTAAAAGAGATTTCGTTTTGTTCCGCAGGTCGATTCTCTTTACAAAGAAAACAAGCTCTATTTTGAATGCTTTTGGTATCGATTTTAGCTTTTGTAGATGTAATGCGTGCCGGATTAAATTGTACCCGCAACTGAAAGTTATCATAGGAAAATATCCGTTCTTTTATATTTTTTAGTGCCTGATAATTGGTGTTAGCAAGCTCCCAAGTTTGCAATTGTTGTTGCAAAAAATCAGAGAAAATATGTTTTGGAGTATTATTTTGTAGAAGTGTTTCTAATTTTTTCATATTTAATTGTTAGTTCTTTGGTCTTTTGATTTATAAATTGGTTGCGGTCTGGCAACTACAATACCTGTTTGTAGCTTATTATTTTGTATCATCTTCCAAATGGGAGTGTTATAAATCACTACTTTGTTGGCTTTGGTGGAGGCATTCATCAAAAAAAGTTCATGGTTAATACGCACGGCAATTCCTACATGCGAAATATCTAACCCTTTTATATTGGTGGTGATGCCGATAATATCGCCACTTTTAATTTTGGTAGCCGCTTTTTTAATATCGCTTTGCGGAATATAATAGCTTTGGCGGTTACTTATATTCTTTTCGCTCAGTTGTATCTTTTTTACCATTGCTTTGTTGTGCTTTAACGACAAATAGCTTTTGGGGTGCTTACTCATAAAATCGATGTTTTTTTTGTAAGGAATACCGCCTATTTGTTTGGTTATATCGGTAAGAATATTTTTTTGTTGATTATCGAAAATCCAATCGGAAAAATAGTGCAATCGGGAACTATAATCGGTTAATTTACCATTGCGATAGCGTATTTTTTGCAATTGTTTAATAAAATCATCTGCTAACAAGCTATCTTTGTGTGCTATTTGAGCCAAAGCCACCACATTTTCCACAAAAGTAGAGCAATCCAATTCGTGTAGGTTTACGGTTAATTGTTCGCAGGTATCTTTATCTAAAGTATGCGAAACATAAGGCGTTTGCAGAAAAAACATACCCGTTTTTACAATTCGTTCATCGATGTTGTATTGTTTGAAATTTTGTTCTTTTACAAGTTGTTGAAACGATTGAAATAGTGCCATATCTACACTATCTTTTAATACTGTTGGGGATTGTTTTGTTGCTGAATTACAGCTATAAAAACTAATAAGTAACAAAAATATTAGGTGTTTCATAATTGTAGATTGGTTCATTGTTATAAAATAGAAGTTGGGACAAATCATAATTTTTCCATTACAAATATAAGAGTTTCAAGGTTAAATTTATTTCTTTATTTTATTGAGCGTAGATTCAATATATAAGTGTAGCAGGTTTATTAACTTGAATTCGATTAATAATTTAGAATAAATGAATATTTTACAATCTTTCTATGTTTGTAGCTACTATAATCAAAGCAGTTATATTAATTCACATGCAGATATAAATAACAGAATTGAGCAATACTAAAATAACGTTTTTCATTCCTATGCTGTTCAATTAATAACTTTTATTTTATGGTAATAAGAACTATCAAATATAAGAATTATAAATTATTTCGTAGATTTTTAAGGCGTTTAATTTTGGTAAATAAAAAAGCCCCTACAGGGATAAATTACCTGTAAGGGCTGTAGAAGAAGTTCTATTAGTTATTAATTAATCGGTACATTTGCATTTACAATTCTCTGCATTTTTATTTTTCATTATAAATCTGTAAGTACCCGATGCTTTTACCAAAATGGTAATTTTTTTATTTGCCGTTACCTCATCTTTGGTTAAAGAGTTGGTTTCAAATCCGGTATCATCTATTCTGTAAGTATTTACTCCGGTTACTTTTTTCAGTTTTATTTTATCTGTTCCGGGTACAAGCAGTAACCAAAATTCGTAATCATCAGCATCGCTGGTAATGGTTACTTTTATTTCTGATTCACCATCGTTACAGTTAGCATTATTTGCTTCTGCTGTAAATTTAGGCTTAGGGTGTACCTTTAATGTTCCTTCAGCCGATTCTATACCGCAGGTGTTATCATCATGTGTATAAATTACTCGGTATTTATTATCGTTCATACCTAAATTAACATTAGATAATGATAACACAGCCTCTGTTCCGCTTGCAACTGTACCCGAAGCTCCGGTTGCTGTTTCATCGTTCCATGTATTACCGTTATCGGTGCTTACTTGCCACTTGTAATTTAAGTTTTCGGAAGGGTTAGAAGTAACTTTAGCTGTAAATTCGGCTGTGTTTTTTTCACAAACAGTTACATCGGCAGGTTGTAAGGTTATTTCATATTCCATTTTAACTTGTGAACCTCCTATTACTTGACCATTATTTTCATCTACTTTTTTGGGTACACCGTTATCATAAACACAGTCTGTTCCGCCGCAAAGATTTTTATTTTCGGCAGATGAACCGGTTCCAACGGTTACAGTACCGCCTGCATCAACTAAATCATCTTCTGAAATAGTATCTGTACTATTATTGGTTCCGCCCTCTATGGCATCGGGACAGCCGTCGTTATCGCTATCTAAATCAAGATAATCGGGAATGCCGTCACTATCGGTATCTCTACCTTTTGTAGAGTCATTGACTATTCCATCTAAATCTCCAATTAATGAGCCTTTCATAACCATTTCTGTAATGGGATTACCATTATCATCGTATCCTGTAGTTATGGTTATCATTTCGGTACTGGAGTCATCGTCTCTATCATCGGGGATACCATCGCCATCAGCGTCTTGCAATCCCTCGGCTGTATCTAAAATACCGTCGTTGTCGTCGTCTAAGTCTATATTATCGGGAATGCCGTCGCAATCGGAATCACCGGTAATCAACACATCAAATTCATAACCACAATTCTCTGCATTATTACTTATTTCTAAATGATAAGAACCTTGTGACAAAGTAAGTGTTGTTTCTGTTGTTGTTCCTGTGTAAGTGGCAGAAGCATTGACAGAAGAAAGCACATTTCCTTTTTTTCCGGTTTGCGTAATTGTCCAACCTGTTTGCGGTAAATTGAGAACGCTAACAGTTGTAGTGGGTTCATCACAAGTAACCGATTTTTTCGCCGGGGTTACCACAGGTACCATAAATTCTATTAGGTGATCTTCTACCTCACCACTGGTTGATAAATCGCCTAATCCTAAATTTTTGTTATACGAAATTCTAAATCGAACAATACGTTTATCTCCAAATTTTGGGTTAAATCCCGGTAAAAGTGTATTAAAATCAAAATATTTATAACCGTCGAATCCCGGTTCTACTTCTATTTTAGGCAAAGCATCATTTCCATCAAAAACACCATTATTGTTCTCATCAAACCAAGTGTATAACCAAGCAGTTTTACTGTGATGATGATTATGTACCTTTATAGGAACAGCACAGTTTTTAAACCATTTTGTACCGGGTATTCCGTCTTCGTCGTTTATTACAGCACCATTGTTATCTAGTAATCCGGTTGCATCATCACCATTTGCTTGTGCCGATGGGTTTTGTTTTTTTTCTTCAGAATCAATAACTTTACCAATACCTAATATGGGTTCTTCTAATTGTACAAAGTCTTCAACACTCGGCTCTGTAGTCCAAGTTTTGTCTTCAGTCTTTAGTTTTCCTCCCAATGAAGGCAGGGTATAATGCTTTGCAAATTTTGCAGGATTGGCCGGGTCTGTTTCATACGTATTAGGAGCATCTCCAAAATCCAATAAATCAATAATTCCCAAAGCAATATGCTGACTTCCGCCACCTTTTAATCCTACTCGAACTTTTTGGACATGGGTTGCCGCTAACAATAAGTCTCCTTGACCGTTACCATTATCACCCCCGATTGGGTTTGGATTTGTTACTTTTAACTTTGCTCCTTTAACGGTATTTGTTCCCGATTCCGTTCCGAATAGAGATTCTAACTTTAAACTCCAATCTGAGCCTGAATTTAGCACTTGTTTATATGCCTCTACCGGTTGTACTATTTGGTCTTCCTGTAATGTTGTTTCTCCATCGTTCGGCAATATTTCCAAAGAATAATATTCTTCACGTACCGGATCTCCACCAGGAGTAGCCAAAGACTCGGAACCTGCAACTATAAAAGCAAAATCTTTTATTACAGCTCCATTTCCCACAAACGACGCTGTTATTTTTAAATCGAATATTACTTCGCATTTATCTACTAATAATGCAATCTTCTTATCTTCCCAATCAGTAGGGGCATTATTTCCGGGAGACCAAGGCTTACTACAAGGAGCAGAGCCATCACCGGGGCATGGCCAATAATAAGTCGCTTGAAAATTATTCAACCAATAATTATTGTAATTACCGGCTTTAAGAACTTTGGGCATATTATCCCAATTCCACGGGAAAGACATATTTGTTACGGTAACTCGGTATTTCATACCGGATTCAGGAGCAGTAAACTCCACATAATCTCCTATTTTAATTATATCATTCTCAGGCTTAGAGCCAAAGGTCCTTTTTCTCATATCCCATTTTAACCAGTAAATCATATCGCGGTATTTACCGGTACCGGCTGTTGCCTTTTCGGCGGCTTGTTGTGCAAACACGTCTATGGTTGTACCCGCAAAAAATACAACAATTAACAATACCCTTAAAAACAGTACTTTATTCATAAATTAATACATTATTTATAAAACATCTCCTCTCCCTCATAAAAGAAACAGATTGATAAGAAATGGCGAATTTTAAACTTCCCTTTAATTTTGAAGGTTTCCCTCCCAAAAGGAAAATATGAACAAAGGTGCATATTTTATTATGTTTTTACAATAAGCTCCTGTTTTTTTTGATGAATGCAGCTGTTTTACTTATAAAGCATTCTATTTTTTATGCTATAAACCACCTATTCTAAACATACCGATACCGTGTAGTTAACATATATCTTTAGCGGTGAAGGTTAGCTATAAACTACTTTTAACTTATTATGAAATTGGTATTCGTGTTGTTGGTAAATATTCCGCAAAAGGTTAAATGATAGGTGTATTCATAGTTATATGCAGGTGTTCCTTTTCAGAGGCAAATACTAAAACCTGAGTTTGAATATTAATTTCCGGATTAACAGCATATTCTTTTTTTTAAGAAACCAACTATAAAATATGGAACAATAGAAATTAACCCAATTGCCTTTTTTTTAATCGAATTTAGGTTATTCCTTTTTTTAGGGAGGGAGATTGTTTTTAATATTAAGTTACAAAAACTAAAGGTTGAGAAGAGGGAATAAAAAAAAGAAACACCCCTTTAATTAGAAATATGGCTGAACAACTTAAAAAAATAGTTACAATATGAAAAGAAATTGCCATAACCTAAGAGGTGCTTCACAGATAAAACCAAATTGTAAAACCGCTAAATCAATTTGATTTATCTGAGATATGTTTTATTTATTGTATTTGTACACTCCAAAAGTATGGCTAAAGTTCCAGAAAAACTTACAAATATGTTCCAAAAACTATCACATATGTTGCATTTTGCCTGTTTTTTGCCCTTTTTTGAGAAAAATTAGATTTTTATCGAAAATTTAGGATTGTTTTTGATTCGAAAATAATTTTCTAAAAATAGAGGAAAATGTTATTTTATATTTTGGGTTAATTTATTAATAAACCGATATTGATTAAAAAATTCTTTACCGATAACTCTTAAAACGGTGTAGGTCGGAATTGCTAACATCATACCAAGAATACCTGCTATACTACCTGCCATAATAATTACCAAAAATATTTCCAAAGGGTGAGCATCTACACTGCTCGAATAAATTAAGGGTTGAAAAACAATATTATCAATAATTTGTACCAACGCAAAAACCAAAGCCATATAAGCAAGAAGCGGTAAGGTAATGGTGTAAAAATCGACTTGAAGATTAATAACAATGCCTATTATCATGCCAAATGTTGCTCCTATCAATGGACCGATGTAAGGAATTACGTTCATCATTCCGGCAAAAAGTCCTATTACTACAGCCGAAGGAAATGGAATTCCCACAATCCATAAACCCATGGTTACCAAAAAACCAACTAAAATAACCTCGAAAAACAGTCCTACAAAATAACGCATCAACAATTTTTTAATAGAATCTAATACGTGTCGCACGCCATCTTCTTTTTTTTCGGGAGCTATTAATACAACTCCTTCGGTAAATAAACTACTGTCTTTTAAAAAGAAAAATGTGATAAATGTAATGGAAAATAGAGCTATAAATAAATTGGTTACCGTTCCTGCCACCGAACCAAACAGATTCGATACATCGGATATTTTAACTACTGAGCGGATATTTTCAACCACAACAGCTTTTAAATCAAATGTTCCATCGGTCGTATATTGCGAAATAAATTCTTCCACTTTTTGTATGGGAGCATCTAAACTTTTCATGGCACTATCCACATCAATATTCGATAATGCTTGTGCTTGTGCCACTACCATTGGAATAAAAGTTCTAAAGAACAGAATTGCAATACACCATAATAGCAATAGAGTTATTCCGGCAGATAGCGTAATTGGTATTTTTTTTCCTTTAATTTTTAATCCATTTAGAAAATCAACTATTGGGCGACCTATAAACGATATTACCACCGCTATTAATAAATAAGCCACAATATTGCTAAAGTACCAAAACATTATACCTAATAATAAAATACCTATTGCGGCTATAAAATATTTTCCTTTTGTATTCATTTAACTTTTTATATATTTTAGTAAACGTAACAAAGGTAGTAAAATTTCATTTTTCAATAGTGGTTTAATGTCTGCTATTTTTATTGAAAAGAAATATAAATGAAATAAGCATAAAAACAGTTTTAACAATGTATGTTAGTTTTTTATTTCAGAAAAAGAATTTATTACGCTAAAAAATATTGTTTTCTATTTCACATATCCATTTTATCAACTACATTTGCAACACGTTAAAAAAATAGAAAACAAAGGGAAACAACGCAAAAAGCATGAAAAAAAGGAGCTTACTCACACGTTTTTTGGTGTGGAGAGTGAAGAATATTAAAGAACGACAGTTTATAGTATTATTGAGTTTTTGTGTGGGAGTTTTAAGCGGATTAGCTGCTCTGATTTTAAAAACAGCGATACATGCTACCGACCACTTTTTAACTTATAGTATTACCGATGATTCGGCAAACTTAATGTACTTGGCATATCCTGCCGTGGGTATTTTCCTTACCGTGTTGTTTGTTCGCTATTTTGTAAAAGATAATATAGGACATGGTGTTTCGCGTATTTTATATGCAATTTCTCGGAAAAATTCGCATATTAAATCACATAATAACTATTCTTCAATTGCAGCGAGTACTTTAACCATTGGTTTTGGAGGTTCGGTGGGAGCTGAGGCTCCTATAGTATTAACAGGAGCATCAATAGGTTCGAATTTAGCTCGATTGTTTCATTTAAACCAGAAGCTGATAATGTTAATGGTAGGTTGCGGTGCAGCCGGAGCCATTGGCGGCATTTTTAAAGCTCCTCTTGCCGGAATGGTGTTTACCTTAGAAGTGTTGATGCTCGATTTAACCATGGCTTCGTTAATTCCGTTGCTGATATCGTCGGTAACAGGAGCAAGTATTGCTTATTTTTTTATGGGACACGGAGTGTTGCTGTCATACAAAGTAACCGAGCCGTTCGAAATTGAAAATTTTCCGTATTATATTCTTTTGGGAATCTTTACAGGATTAGTATCGTTGTATTTTACTCGCGTAACCTTCTATCTTGAATCTTTTTTTGAAAAGATTATTAATTGGCATAAAAAGCTGATTATTGGGGGAATTGCTTTGGGGGTATTAATATTTCTTTTTCCTCCGTTATATGGTGAAGGTTACAAAACCATTCAAGCCCTTTTAGATGGAAAACAAGCAGAGCTGGTAAGCAATAGTATTTTCTATTTTTTAAAAGACAGTTATTGGTTATTATTGGTATATGTGTTGCTGATTATTGTTTTTAAAGCCGTAGCTTCTACCGTAACTACCGGAAGTGGAGGTATTGGTGGTATTTTTGCACCGTCTCTGTTTTTGGGAGGAGTGGCCGGTTTCTTTTTGGCTCACGGCGTAAACGGGTTTAATTTTACCCGATTATCGGAAAGTAATTTTACTATTATCGGTATGGCAGGAGTAATGGCTGCCGTTATGCATGCTCCGTTAACAGCTATCTTTTTAATTGTAGAAATAACAGGAGGTTACGAGTTGTTTATTCCCATAATGGTAACCGCAACCATTGCCTATATTACTATTATGTCGTTTGAGCAACATAGCATTTATACAAAACATTTGGCCAAACGAGGCGAATTATTAACTCATAATAAAGATAAGTCGGTGCTTACTTTAATGAAATTAGGCAGAGTAATCGAAACCGATTTTAATGTAATTGATATTGATGCGACACTTGGCGAATTGGTAAAAGTAATTACACAGGCACATCGTAATATATTTCCTGTTGTGGATAAAGAGGGAATGTTAAAAGGAATTGTGCTGTTAGACGATATTAGAAATATCATGTTTAATCCCGATATGTACGATGAGGTTTTAGTGTGTAATATCATGATTATGCCGCCTGCAATATTGGAATCGGATACTGCTATGGATAGAGTAATGCGACGTTTCGAAGAAACCGGAGCGTGGAATTTACCTGTTACCGAGAATGGTAAATATTTAGGTTTTGTATCTAAATCGAAAATATTTAACGTTTATCGCAGAGTATTGGTTCACTTTTCTGATGAATAGAATAATTGCCAATGATATACAAGTATTACTAAATTCTTCTTCTATTCATTGTAAGGGATTGTTTGATGAAGAATGGGAATAATATACAGAACTGAATATTATGGCATCGACCAATAGGAGGAGGATTATAATCGTGAATTAACAAAAAATCAAATTGAAATAATTTTTGTTAAGAATTGACATGGCGGGATTTTAGCAGAAAGATGCTATGTAAATTTAGAAATTGCTAAATTTATAAATGTTGATTAAATTTTTTAATTTTTGTAACAGTTAATCAAAAAAATACAGCTATGATTGATTTATTAAATAACACAGAATCACAATCGGAAGAAAATAGCAAAAGTACATTGGATTGCCTATGTATTTCCAACTATAGCTATAATTATTGCATTGGCTATATTGTGTGTGTATATGCTTATTTTTTGGCAACCATTTGCTTATGAAGCAGGAAAAATTGATACAGCTCTAATTAGAATTCCCGAATTTCGTATTGGCAATTTTTTTGAGTTAGCAATACCCTTTGTAATTGTTATATATATCCTAAAAAAAATCTATTTTATTATATACAATAAAATGACCAAAATATTTATAACAGATAAAAGCTTAACTTTAATAACTGGCATTCTCTCTAAAAATATTGACGATATTTCTTTAAATAAATACGAGGGAATGGCAATTCATCAAAGTTTATTAGGACGATTTTTAAACTATGGAATATTAACAGTTTCCACCGGAGGAGTAACTTTATCCTATCAGATAGAAAAACCTCTTGTCCTGAGAGAATATATTATTAGGCAAAAAAACGCTATTTAAAAACGTATTCAATATAACCACCCCATTTTAATTTTTTTACACTTTTACCGTCAATAAAAAGCTCCATAGTAAATAATGTTTCGTCTTCATCTTCTTCATTATCTTCTGTGCCGATATTAAAGAATATTTTATCCTTGTAATTGACTTTGCGATTTAATTTTTTTGTAAAAGGCAATGTGATATTTTCAAATATTAATGTTTCAGCCGGAGCACCATTAAAAGTATCTTCATCGTTGTTACTTTCTTGACCTCTCATATACATTATGCCTATTTTTGCATTTTCTTTATTTGTAGAAGTTATTTTTAATTCTATAGTAACATCTTTAGGATAACCGTTATCTAATTCGGTATTATTTTTATCACAACTGATTATTAAAGTTAGAACTAAAGCAACCATTAAGTATTTTAATTTTTTCATTTCTTTGACATTTAAATTATCATTTAAAACCTCTTTTATAATCTAAAATTTTTTAGATAAGTTTATTTCTTCTGTTAGAGCGGTATCCAAACCAATTGGATATTCTATATTTTTATTTATAAACAAAAATATAAAAATTTTGTTTTTTGATTTTTTCTTTTGCAATTTTTTTTAATTATTCATCTTTCCGTTTTAGCTGTTCTTGCAATTTAAACATTTCATCGCGATATTGAGCAGCCTGTAAAAAATCCATTTCTTTGGCAGCTTTTTGCATTGCTTTTTTCGTTTTTTCGATGGTTTTCTCCAAACTTTCTCGACTCATATATTGCACAATCGGGTCGGCGGCAATCTCTATTGATTCGGCACCGGAATATGCTTTTTCTTCAATGGAAGATTTTTGCTGTTGTTCAATAATGCTCTTTTTCGATTTTACAATCTGCTTTGGAATAATACCATGTTCGGTATTGTAACGCAACTGCTTTTCTCGTCGGTAATTGGTAGAATCGATGGTTTCCTGCATAGAGCGAGTAATTTTGTCGGCATACATAATAACCTTGCCATTTACGTTGCGAGCGGCACGTCCTGCAGTTTGCACCAACGCACGAGTAGAACGCAGAAAACCCTCTTTGTCGGCATCGAGAACTGCCACCAGCGATACTTCGGGCAAATCCAACCCTTCACGCAAAAGGTTTACGCCAATCAACACATCGAACAAACCGTTTCGCAAATCCTCCATTATTTTCACCCTGTCCAGAGTATCTACATCGGAATGAATATAACGACAACGTATTCCCATTTTTGTAAAATAATCGGTTAATTCTTCTGCCATTCGTTTGGTTAGCGTAGTTACCAACACTCGCTCATCAAGTTCGGTGCGTGTATTGATTTCATAAATCAAATCATCGATCTGATTCAGGCTTGGACGTACATCAATCTGCGGGTCGAGTAATCCGGTGGGACGAATTACCTGCTCTACAACAACGCCGCCGCTTTTTTCCAGTTCGTAATCGGCAGGCGTAGCACTTACATAAATGGTTTGGTTGGTAACTTCCTCGAATTCCTCGAACTTTAAAGGTCGGTTATCCATTGCCGATGGCAGACGAAAACCATATTCCACCAAATTTACTTTTCGGGCGTGATCGCCGCCATACATTGCTCTAATCTGCGGAATGGTTACGTGGCTCTCGTCAATCACCATTAAGAAATCATCGGGGAAATAATCTAACAAGCAGAAGGGACGGGTTCCGGTGGCACGTCCATCAAAATAGCGGGAATAGTTTTCGATCCCCGAGCAGTGTCCCAGCTCCCGAATCATCTCCAAATCGAAATTTACTTTCTCTTCCAACCGCTTTGCTTCCAAATGCTTGCCGTTCTCCTTTAAAAAGGCGGTGTGTGCTGTCATATCATCTTGTATCTGCACCATAGCCGATTTTACACGCTCTTTGCTTGTAACAAAAATATTGGCAGGATAAATGGTAATTCTATCGAAATCTTCTATTTTATGTCCGTTAATCGGGTCGAAAGAATAGATTTCATCAATTTCATCGTCCCAGAAAATTAAACGGTACGCAAAATCGGCATACGCAGGATAGATATCAACGGTATCGCCTTTTACTCGGAAATTTCCTCTGTCGAACTGCACTTCGTTACGGGAATAAAGGGCATCAACAAAACCTAACAACAACTTGTTGCGGGAAATTAACCGTCCTTTCTCCAAAACAGTTACATTGGCGTGAAAATCGTCGGGATTTCCAATACCATACAGGCACGAAACGGATGAAACCACAATTACATCTTTCCGCCCCGACAATAAAGCCGAAGTGGCACTTAAACGCAATTTTTCAATTTCATCGTTAATGGATAAATCTTTTTCAATATAGGTATCGGTAACAGGCAGATAGGCTTCAGGCTGGTAATAATCGTAATAGGATACAAAATACTCCACCGCATTATCCGGGAAGAAATTTTTAAACTCGCCGTAGAGCTGTGCCGCCAAGGTTTTGTTGTGGCTTAATACCAAAGTGGGGCGTTGCACCTGTTCAATAACATTGGCAATGGTAAATGTTTTTCCCGAACCGGTAACTCCCAACAGGGTTTGTGCTTTAGCCCCCTGTTCTAAACCATTTTTTAGCTGTTCAATGGCTTGCGGCTGGTCGCCTGTCGGCTGAAAATTCGATGTAATTTTAAAATCCATAATTTGCTAATCAATAGTAAGCCTTTACATCGGTAAATTTCATACCGGCATTTTGGGCTGCTTCAAAACCGAGTACGGCATCTTCAAACACCTGACAATTTTCAGGAGCAACCTGCATTAATTCGGCACATCGCAAA
>PDWI01008076.1_pt1 | contig 12501 bp, 7 predicted proteins | sample 1430891 | NCBI WGS metagenome assembly PDWI01 (sample SAMN01162508, study PRJNA174530) | Oral metagenome, whole genome shotgun sequencing project. | biome: Marine environment; feature: Marine mammal; material: Swab sample of the gingival sulcus; isolation source: swab sample of gingival sulcus... | reverse complement strand
GTTATAGGTGAGTGCTAACTACAATATAATAATAAAACGGTTTGCACCGTTTGTCAATATTATTATTAAATTTTAAGAGTAAATTAATACTTTATTTAATTATTAGAATAGATATGGAGCAACCATTCCTAGAACTAATGATAAAACAATTAATGAAGCTATTATTATGCCGACTACTTTTAGTGATTTTCTATTTTTAAAAAACATTTTTCCTCCGATATATTATGTAGATAATATCTAAAATCTGATTTATAATTATATATATACTAACATGAATGTCTTATTAATACAAGATAGTCCCCATAATATAGGAGAATATAGCTTATGTCAATACCAGTTATTTTAATCTGGACAATAATAGGAATCTTGCTTTTTCGACATCACTTGAATAAGAATGAAAAAAGCATTGGTGAAAAAAGGAAAAAATATTACGATAAATTAAGTGAGTCTACGAGTACAAGGAAAAAGGAAATTGAAAGTTCAGCCTTTTTGCACTTGGAACTTGAAGATGATTTTTTAAAGAGCTTAAATGTGGATGAAAAAAAGATAGATAGTATTTTAGAGTATAAAGAAAAAGAGCTTTTAGATTTTTCAAAGCATGAAAATACTGAACTTATGTTAAAATATGGAACCGCAAGTATTACAAGGATACAGCTCGCTGAGGAGAACCTTGAGATTTTAAGAAATAAACTTTATGATTTGTCTAGGACCTTGTTTGACAAGGCCGATTATGAAAACGTGCTCACCATTGTAAAGGAATTATTGAGATTAAAGGATGACAGAACTAAGACTTATATGTTATTATTTGACAGTTATAAGGAACTTAATTATACGAAAGAAATGCAGGACTTAATATTAGAGATTGAAAATAGTTCGTTTAAGATGAAGAACAAATTGCTTAGGGAGTGGAAAGAAGAGTAAGAAATTAGCATTTATAAAATTTTCATCTGGATTTTGTATAATTAAAAAAGAAAAACTAAGGAGTTTATTATGATTATACCTATTTATGATATAGTCTTATTGCCGAATGTAACAAATACTATAATGGCAAGGAATATTACAAAAAAACAATTAGAGCAGGTAATGATTTCTGGTGAGGACATTGTGCTACTTCCTTTAAAAAATGGTCATATACCTAATCCTAGTGAAAAGGATTTTTATCCTATCGGTCTTTTAGTTAGTGAGCTTAAAATAGATGATTCTTCTAAGTGGCTAAAACTTTCTGCTTATGCAAGTAAGTATGCTGTTTTGGACGAGCTTATTATTGATGGGGAATATCTGGATGGTAAGTTTTCATACTTTGAAGAGGTAAATGAGCTTACACAAATTGGAGAAAAACAACTTCTAACTGAGATGGAAAATGCCTTATCTTCGCTTTCTAAACATCTAAAAAGTCCACGTGAACTTATGGACTCATATAATAAGGAAAAAACTATAAATGAAAAGATATGTTTTCTTGCACCAGGAATGAGTCTTTCTCCAGAGGACAGATACTTGTTGATGAGCACGGAAAATATTAAGGATAGAGTATTTTTATTTTTGGATTACATTTATAAGACTGAGGAAAATGTCAAGTTGCAGTTAGAGTTAAACGAACACATAAAGCAACGTACAGCGAAGAATTTTCAGTTAAAAACTCTGCAAGAGCAAAAACAACTTATAAATGAAAGACTAGAAAAACTGGATACATCTTTAAAATTTAGGAAAAAAGATTACGAGCAAGTTATTGAGGATATGATTGCTAGCGATGAGGTCAAGGCTCAACTTTTAGAGGAAGTTGAAAAGTTAAAGACTATGTCATCACAGTCATCAGATTATAATGTTACGAAGAATTATATTGATTTTGCACTAGCCCTTCCGTGGGGAATCTATGATGAGGACAGCATTTCTATTTCTGAGGCTGAGGAAATTTTAGATAGTGAACACTATGGGCTTAAGATGGTTAAGGAACGTATAGTTCAGCACCTTGCGGTTATAAAATTAAAGAATGATAATAGAGGTTCGATACTGCTTTTAGTCGGGCCACCGGGAACAGGTAAAACCAGTTTGGGCAAGTCTGTTGCGAAGGCACTTTCTAGAAAATACAGCAGAATTAGTCTTGGAGGAGTTAGGGATGAGGCACAGATTAGAGGGCATAGAAGAACCTACGTAGGGGCTCTTCCGGGTAGGATTTTAAAGGCAATTAAGGACTGTGGTTCTTCAAATCCAGTTATGGTTCTCGATGAGGTTGATAAATTGATGGCAGGAATGAGTGGTGACCCAGCAAGTGCGCTTTTAGAAGTTCTTGACCCAGAGCAAAACAAGCATTTTACTGATCATTACCTCGATATGCCATTTGACCTTTCAGGAGTTTTGTTTATTGCTACAGCAAACTCGATTGATAGGATACCAAAGCCCTTGCTTGATAGGATGGAAGTCATTAATATTTCGAGCTATACAGCAAATGAAAAACTAAATATAGCCAAAAAGCACCTGCTTTCTAAGACTATTAAGGAGCATGGAATTAAGGCGGAAAACTTGCAAATTGATGATGAGGTTTTAGAGCTTATCATAGACGAATATACCCGTGAATCTGGTGTTCGTGGACTGAAAAAACAACTCGATACCCTTGCACGCTATAGTGCTAAAAATATTTTAACTAATGAAGAAGACAAGAATTTAGTAGTTAAAAAGGAAGATTTAAAAGAGTATTTGGGCAAGAAAATAGCAAAGCTAGACTTGGCAAAAGAACATAATACTGCAGGTATAGTTACAGGTCTTGCTTGGACACCAGTGGGCGGAAAGATATTATTTATCGAGGCTACAGATATGGCTGGAAATGGCAAGATAACTCTAACTGGTAAGTTGGGGGATGTTATGCAAGAGTCTGCGAAGATAGCGCTGAGTCTTTTAAAATCGAGGTTTGAAATATCTAGCAACCTAAACAAGAGAGATATTCATATCCACGTTCCTAGTGGTGCGGTGCCAAAGGATGGGCCATCAGCGGGGATAACAATTTTTACTGCCCTTGCTTCAAAAGCGACTGGAATTCCGGTAAGTAGCGAGATAGCAATGACTGGTGAAATATCACTTAGAGGAATAGTAATGCCGATAGGTGGACTTAAGGAAAAACTTATAGCTGCCAATCGCTCAGGCATAAAGAAAGTACTAATACCAGTAGATAACCTTGAAGACCTAGACGACATACCGCAGGAAGTAAAAGATAGCCTAGAAATAATAGCTGTAAAGAATATTGAAGAAGTGATAAAAGAAACTTTGGGAATAGATTTACCGACTGTAGAGAATGCTAAGTGGGTATAGAAGAAAATAATAAACATTAAGAAAGAGCAAATTTTTAATAAAGATTTGCTCTTTTTGAGTAGTTTATTTTGAAATCCGATTTCTCGAATTTGCAAACAAATTCTGCGGCAAATTCACTTTGTGAATATTGCTTTGATATTACCATTAGCCATTATAAAATTACAGCTATGTTTGTGTTTATGTACGGTAAATATTGGATTTCGAATTATTGCTTAAATGATTATAAAAACGCTCCATCTATTGTAATAATTTGTCCACTTATATAAGAAGATTTTTCGCTGCTTAAAAATAGAACTAAATCTGCTATTTCTTCAGAATTTGCAAAACGTCCCATTGGGATTTCTTCCATTAGGGTCTTTTTATCTTCATCATCAAAAATATCATTCATAGCGGTATTAACTACACCTGGAGCTACCGCGTTTACTCTTATACCGCTAGGAGCCAGTTCTTTTGCGAGTGCTTTAGTAAAGCTATTTACAGCACCTTTTGTCATAGAGTAGAGCACTTCCATACTGCTTCCACTTTGTCCCCAGATTGATGAGATGTTAATTATATTACCAGACTTTGATCTAATCATATCATTAGAGACTAGCCTAGAAAGGTTAAAAACTCCTTTAATATTTGTTCCTACTATTTTGTCAAAGTCCTTTTCATCACAGTCATTAAAGAGTTTGTAAAGGGAGATTCCAGCATTGTTTACAAGGATATCAACGTTTTCAAATTCCTTTATTATATCTGTGTAAATTTCTTTAATTTTACTGGAGTTAGAAACATCGGCTAGGTAGTATTTCGCCTTGACGTTTTTTTGCGTAGCATAATCTGCGACTTCTTTTAAGCCGTTTTCATCCTGTCTTGATATTAAGGCTACACTAATGCCATTGTCTATTAATTTTTTGCTTATTGCTTTTCCAATACCCTTGGATGCACCGCTTACAATTGCTACCATCTTTAAAATAACCTTTCAAAAGTTTTTTACATTATAATTTATTTTTCTATAAAATTAATAAAAATGTAAAATGATTGTAAATACTAGGATATGATAATTTGTTATAATGCTTTTATGGAAAATAAATTTATAAAAAACAAAAAAGCGATACTCGGTGTATCGGCGGTAATTATTACTCTCGGAGCCTTATTTTTAGTGGCGACTGATTCTAGACTTAAAGTAGTTCACTATGATATAAAATCACAGAAGGTGGATAAGCCTTTTAAAATAGCACATATAACAGACTTGCATAATTGTTATTATGGAGAGGGTCAAAAAGACTTGATTGAGGCATTAGACTTAGAGAATCCAGATGTAGTTGTATTTACTGGTGATATTTTTGAAGAGGATTTGCCACACATTAATAGCAAAAACTTAATAAGTGGAATAAAAGATAAGTATGATATGTACTATGTTACTGGGAATCATGAATTTTATAAGGGTGACATAGACGAAGTCTTAGAATTTTTAGAGGAAAATAATGTTACGGTTTTACACGGAGATCGCAAAGAAGTAGAGATTAGTGGGAACAAGGTAGTCATAAATGGCATAGATGATGAGAACATTGATTGGATAGAAGGTGGAGGTGCCTTTGATAAGCAACTTAATTATTTGAACTCGAGTACAGATAAGTCGAAGTTTAATGTTTTTTTATCACACCGCCCTTATTTAGTTGAAACTTATGCCAAGGGTGGCTATGATTTGATACTTTGCGGGCACAGTCACGGTGGGCAGGTAAGGATACCGTTCTTATTAAATGGAATAGTAGAGCCAGATCAGGGATTATTTCCTAAATATGTAGGTGGAAGATATGAAGTTGACGGTAGTACTATGATTATTAGTAGGGGACTTGCTAGGGAGTCTACTAGGGTGCCGAGGGTTTTTAATAGGCCGGAGCTGGTCATCCTAAACATAAATTAAAAAATTGGACGAGCTTGCTAAAGAGCGATAAACGAACTCAGAACTAGCATATGAGTGTAATGCCAAATTTAATTCACTCGCTATGCCCGTTCATTTGAGTTTGGCATTCATATACAGAATAAATGATATTCAGGCATTTAAAAGAGCAAGGTGTAATTTATAATAAAAAAATTGTAAGTTATGTACTTGCTCTTTACATTCCTTCAATCATTTATTCTGTGCACTCATACGCTATGTCCAATATTCCCTTGGGAGTCGGCAATTTTGCACCCGATATCCATCTCTTTATCAAGCTCGTAAGTTTTATATAAAAGATTTCGAAGATTTTATTAGGTTCGATATGTCTATTATTTTACTGCTGAAAATTTTTATCTTCATCCGTTTCTCATCCATTTATCGTGGTCGCTGGTTTTTATATAAAAGTTTGTATTGTATAGACTAAAGACTGATATTTTATTAAAAAAAATGACTTGAGTCATTTTTGAGGATGTCGACAAAGTCGACAACATCCAGACTGAGAGAAAAGGATGAGTTTCTAGGAGCAAGGAAAATAGCGGGGCGACGTGTACATAGACGTACACCAGCATCGCTATTTTTTCGTAGCGACGAAGAAAATCGCCTTTTGTCTACGGTCTGAAAAATGACTTGAGTCATTTTTTTTTATTCTAAATTGATTACTCTGGTATATTGCTTAAATAGGAATTATTAACTATACTAATACTAACACATTTTATTATAAGGAGGAAACATGAAGAAGATACTTGTGTTGATGCTTGTACTAAGTTTTGCGCTTTCTAGTTGCATACCTAGTCCAAAAATTGATGGGATTAAAAAGAAACTTGAAGAGAAGGCTGATGAAAAAGTTGATGAGATAGTTAAGAGTATTGAAAACGAGATAGATAATACTACACTTGGTGAAATGGAAAAAGTGGAGGGGAGTACTGGAGCTGAGGAGACTACAAGTGCTGAGAGAAATTCCGAATTAAAAGATGCGAAGCTTGTACGATCTATTGATAATGCTAGAGTTGTTGATCCAAGCCGTTCTTATAAGCTAGTTTATGCTAGGGGTGTAAAGAATGGTGGAGCTAGTACTACTATTTTATATCATCAAGATAAAAACTTTTATAGGGATTGGATTGATGAGGCCAGTTTCCATAATATAACTTTATTCCGACTTGATAAGAATAAACAGTATTCTTGGAATTTAGATAGTGATTCCAAGCCTGTTAAGAGTGAAGGTCTTTTTAGTAAAGTTGAGAAATTAAAGATTAGTGAATATGATAAGCTTCCTGAAATACCAGATTTTGCCGAGTATTCTAATGAGAAGATTGATAATCTTGTAAAGGCTGAAATGGCTAAACTTAACGGCGAAGAAGTTTTATATATGGAGTTTAAGGATGCTAGCAATCCTAAAATTATTGAAAAAGTTTGGTATTCGGTTGAGAAGGATGTAGTTATGAAGACTGTCATTACTGATGATAAAGGCGTTGATAATTATTTTATGGACGTTGTGGAGTTTGAAGTAGGTGGAGATTATTCTTCTATGATGAAATTACCTGGGGAACTTAGCCTTACAGGTAAGGAACTTTTCGCATCTATTTATGAGGCTAAAGCTGATAATTCAAATAGAAACTATATGGTTATGTATTCTGCTTGCGTAATTAATGGTTGTGCATCTGCACCTACAGTTTATAAGTATAATAAAAACATTAGATTTATGAACGAGGATTACGCTGGAATGTTTAATAAAATTTATGTATCTGATACTAATAAGATTTATACTTGGTATGATAATGATTCAAAAGGAAAAGTTAAAGATGCAGAGGATAAGGATAAAGAGGAATATCCAGTATTTATAGAAGATTATGCTAAAAATGGATATGACGATATAATTACTGCAAAAATGGAAGAACTAGATGGTGAAAATGTTCTGTATTTTGAAGCCAAATCACCAAAAATTCCAAATCAGATAGATCGCGTTTGGTATTCTATAAGCAAAGATTTTGTAATGATGGCTAAAGGATATTTTGATGATGAGCACGCTAATACAATACAAGTTCAAAAGCTTGAATTTAATGGAGATTATGCCCAAAAGGTAAGTGTGCCAAGTAATGTAGACTTTGGTTCACAAGAACTTAGTGGAGCAGACTTAGTTAAACAGGTTTATGATAAGTATTACAATGCTTTACGTGATCCACTTGAAGCTGAATTTGCATTTGAAAAAGATGATTATATGTCTTTATCAGGTAAGTTAGTTGTTTATAAAGATTATATAAGAGTCAATAGTATGGAAAATAATTTGGAAGCCAAGTTATATGATGCATCTAGCAAAGAGTTTTATACTTGGACAGTTGATACTGATGATGTCAACACAAGTTCTGAGTCTGAAAATGTTGTAAAAGATAGTGCTCGTAAGAGAAAAGCAATAAACTTTACTATTGATAATCTAGTAGGAACAGTCGGTATAGCTGATGTTTATAGAGATTATCTTGATAATATCATTGAAGCAAAAATGATTGATTATAAAGGTAAGAATGCTTTATATGTCGAATACAGTAGCATTATTAATCCAGATTGGGTAGAACGACTATGGTATTCAACTGAGGATGACTTGCCACTTATGTGTACTAGCACAGATGGCGATGGTAAAGTAGTTTATAAAGCAGAAATTAAGAATATTAAAAAAGGCGGAGATTATAGTAAATACATAGAAGTTCCAAAAAATGTAGATTTTAATGAGGAATAATAAAATCCTATTATGGCGACTCGTTACACTTAAGTAGCGAGTTGCTATTTTTAATAAGTGAATAGTTTTTAGAATAAATATAAAAGATAAATTTTAAATTTGAACAACAAGAAAAGCTAAGGTTTATTTAAGTAGATTTTTTAAAACAAAAAGAGTAGAATTAAAGTTGAAAAGCAAGTAAACGGAGACTAATATGTAAAAAAATGAATAAATTTACTTATTTGAAATAAATGTTTACAATTTCGACATAATTTATACACTACCACTACATAAATAGTTAGTATACTATATGTAAATCGTGATAGTATTTTTTCATTTTTAGACTCCCAATAATATAATTAAGAAGCTTTTCAAATAGGAAAGCTTCTTTTTTGCATATAACGACGAGTGCACAGCAATGCCTACTGAAAAGCGTAGAGAGCAAATCAATAATTAAAAGATTTAAAAGGGCAAAAATTTGCTCTCTTAAGCTTTTCAGTAGGCATTGCTGTATATGAGTTGTAAAGTCAATGAGCGAAGTCTTCATAGACTAAAGTTCTTGGAGTAAATAAAAATAGACGTAGCGAATTGCATTTACAACTCAATGAACGTAGCGAAGCGAAGTGAATTACACTCGTTGTTATATGCAAAATTTGTATATGAGTTGCAAAGCGGGTGAGCGAAGTCCGCAAAGTTTAAAGTTTTTGAAGTAAGAATAAATGGACGTAGCGAATTGCGAAGCAACTCAGCGAGCGGAGCGAGCAGCACTCATTGTTATGTGTAAAAAGTAATATATGAGTTGCAACCCAATGAGCGAAGTCCTCAAAGATTGAAGGTCTTGAAGAGAATAAAAATGGACGTAGCGAATTGCGATGCAACGGTGTGAGCGGAGCGAACAGCACTCGTCGTTATATGCAAAAATTGTAATAAGTTGATGGCAGAAGCATAGAGAGCAAATCAACAATTAAAAGATTTAAAAATACAAAAATTTGCTCTCTTAAGCTTCAATCAGCAACTATCTCCGTATATGAGTTGCAAAGTCAATGAGCGAGCGAAGCGTAGCGAATTGCGGTTGCGACGGTGTGAGCGGAGCGAACAGCACTCGTCGTTATAAGCAAAAATTGTAATAAGTTGATGGCAGAAGCGTAGAGAGCAAATCAACAATTAAAAGATTTAAAAATACAAAAATTTGCTCTCTTAAGCTTCAATCAGCAACTATCTCCGTATATGAGTTGCAAAGCGGGTGAGCGAAGCGAGCAGCACTCGTCGTTATAAGTAAAAGTATGGGCTTAATAGTTTTCTGCTTGAGATAAACTTGTGCTAAACTAAAAAAATGTATAAATCCGACGTGTTGATATGATGTTAATTTTCTAAAATTAATTAGCGTAGCTTTGCTGTAGGGCACATCGGATTTCGTTAACAGCTTTCTAATTCACGAAAGATAGAGATATATTTGAAATGGAAGAAAACATAAAAAAAATAATAAAAAGTGATATACAAATTAAAAAATTTTCTGCTTATGGTTTCCTTAGAAATTTAACGTTTTTTAAGCCGTATTTGTTGATATATCTTATGTCGAGTGGTTTAAATTTGTTTGAGATTGGCTTGTTATATTCTATAAGGGAAATAATAATCTATGTTTTTGAAGTGCCTTCTGGAATAATAGCGGATTATTTTGGTAGAAAAAAGGAACTATATATGTGTTTTTCCTTTTATATTATTTCCTTTGTTTTCTTTTTTATTTCTGGAAGTTTTTATATTAGTGCCATTGCTATGATTTTCTTTGGTCTTGGTGAAGCCTTTCGTTCTGGAACACATAAGGCTATGATTTTGTCGTATCTTGAAAAAAATAATTTGAAAAAATATAAGACTCTTATATATGGTAGGACTAGGTCGTTTTCTCTTATAGGTTCTGCTCTAAGTTCCTTGCTTGCCATAGCCATTATTTTATATGCACCTGCATCTAAGTACATTTTCGCCCTTAGTATTATTCCTTATATAATTGACCTAATTATAATAAGTACTTATCCAAATAATTTAGATAGGGATAAGGAATATAAGAAAGGTGAGTTTAGGAACTTTATTCACTTTGATATAGTAAAAATGTTTAAGAATGTGAAACTTGCCAAAGTTGTAATCAATCAAAGTCTTTTTACCTCAGTTGTGAAAACTAGCAAGGACATGGTTCAACCGGTTTTGCTTGCCCTTATAATGAGTGCAGGTTTTAAGCTTAGTATTGATGCAGATAGTGAGTCGAAGGTGATTATTGGACTTTTCTACTTTGCTGTTAGCTTAGCGGGAGCCTATGGTGCTAGGAATATTTATAAAATAAATAAATATATGTCATCAAAGAAATTTATATTACTTTCATTTGTATTTTTAGCAAGTATTATTACATTCACTTCTCTAAGTATAACCATGACTTTGCTAATACCAACTATTATTTTATTCTTCTTGATAAATGTAATAAATGATGTAAGAAAGCCAGTATACTTTGACGTATTAGATAATTATATGGATAAGAGTACTAGGGCAACTGTTATAAGTATCGAGTATCAACTCACAGCTATTTTAACTGTTGTATTAGCACCTGTTTTTGGATATATAGCAAATGAATTTGATATATGGATTGCACTTCTTGCGACAGGTTTGTTTACACTTCTAGTATCTATAGTTATTTACATTCTTGATTTAATAAAAATAGGTAAGGAATGATAGTAATAATTTTCTTTAAGGAATGATTTTTTATTTAATTTGAACAATATATTTTTTATATTTTGTTTAATTTATATGAATTAAACAAAGATATATATACTTTTAAATGCACTTGTGCTAAAATAAGAGAATAGTTTGTTTTTTGTTAAAAAACAAACGTATTACTTAAGTATTAGGAGGAATTATGATTATTTTATTAGTCTTTGTAGCAGTTTTATTTGCTCTATTATTAGCTAGATATAACTTTAAAAAAGTTCAAGAACTTGATGCCGGAACTGATTTGATGAAGGAAATAGCTAGGGCAATCATGGAAGGTGCAAACGCATTTATTAATCATGAGTATAAAGTTATCGCTAAAATAGCTATAATAATAGCTGTAGTTTTAAGTATAATTATTGATTGGTATGTAGGTATTGCCTTCGTACTCGGTGCAACAATGAGTGGTCTAGCAGGTTTCATAGGAATGAGAATTGCAACTATATCAAATGTTAGAGTATCAAATAAGGCAAGAACTTCAAAGAGTCTTGGTCAAACCTTAAAGGTTGCTTATCAAGGCGGTTCTGTAATGGGACTTAGTGTAGGTGGTTTTGCCCTACTTGGATTAGGTCTAGTCTATGTGGTATTTGGCCAATTACTTGGACAGTTGGCACCAGATAACCTTGTAATAACAAGCAACTGGATGGGAATTAACTTTATCCCATTTACAATGACAGTTTCAGGATACGGACTTGGTTGTTCAATTATAGCGATGTTCGACAGAGTTGGTGGTGGTATCTACACTAAGGCAGCAGACATGGGAGCTGACCTTGTAGGTAAGACTGAAGCTGGTATACCAGAAGACGACCCAAGAAACCCAGCGACTATTGCTGATAACGTAGGTGATAACGTAGGTGACGTTGCAGGTCTTGGAGCTGACTTACTTGAGAGTTTCGTTGGAGCTCTTATCTCAGCAGTAATCTTAGTTGCTTATTTATATTATACAAAGAGAGATTTAGGAGCTGATTCATTATCAGTTGTACTTGCAAGCAAGTTAATGCTTTATCCAGTACTATTTGCAGCCATTGGTCTTATCAGTAGTTCACTTGGAGTTATCTTCTTAATTTCAAGAAAAGTTTCAGAAGACCCACATAGAGAACTTAACTATTCACTATGGTTCTCAGCAGGGGCTACATTAATATTAAACGGAATTTTCACTTATATGTATTTTGAAGGAATGGACGTTTCAACTATAGGATTTAGAGCAGGTGTACTTTCTCCATGGATTTCAGCAATCTTTGGAATTGGAAGTGGTATCTTTATCGGGTTCTTAGCAGAGTACTATACAAGTTATGACTATGCACCAACTAAGAAGATAGCTAGAAATTCAGTAGAGGGTACAGCACTTACAATTACTCAAGGTCTTGCAGTAGGTATGAAATCTACTCTTTACCCAGTAATGGTACTTGCAGCAGCTACTCTATGTGCTAACTACTTTGCAGGACTTTACGGTGTAGCAATGGCAGCTATCGGAATGTTGAGTTTCGTTGCAGCAACAGTTTCAGTTGACACTTATGGTCCAATCGCAGACAATGCTGGTGGAATTAGTGAAATGAGTAAACTTAACCCAGAAGTTAGGGAAATTACAGATAAACTTGACTCAGTAGGTAATACTACAGCAGCTATCGGTAAAGGATTCGCAATCGGTTCTGCATCACTTGCAGCACTTTCATTACTTGCTTCTTACCTTTACAGCCAAGCAAATCCAGGAGATACTACAGGATTTGCCCTTAACTTAAATATTATAGATACACTTACTCTTGCAGGAGCATTAGTTGGTGGAGCTTTACCATTCTTCTTCTCAGGAATTCTTATCGAA
>PDWI01012420.1_pt1 | contig 12503 bp, 10 predicted proteins | sample 1430891 | NCBI WGS metagenome assembly PDWI01 (sample SAMN01162508, study PRJNA174530) | Oral metagenome, whole genome shotgun sequencing project. | biome: Marine environment; feature: Marine mammal; material: Swab sample of the gingival sulcus; isolation source: swab sample of gingival sulcus... | reverse complement strand
TTGAAAAGGCACTGCGGGTTCTCCGTTTATTTCTGTTGGCACTAATCTGCCTACTGCATTTTTTTCTAAATTCATGGTTTTACTCTTTTTGAATTTCTATTTTTTTAGGTGTTAGACTTTAGGTATTAGGTGTTGGGTGTTGGGTGTTAGGTGTTTTGGCTTCTGTCCAAATAACTCCCTAGCATATCCATTAACACTGACCTTAGACATTGTCTGTTTCGTTCATCCAGTCTTCACTTATTTTACCCAATTTAATCGCTAAGTCGATGGTTGTTTCGGCACGCTTGACCACAGGAGCATCTATCATCTTCGTTCCGAGCGAAACCACGCCCAAACCTCTCTCTTTAGCATCTACAAAAGCCCTGATAATCTTCTGAGCCTTTTCTATTTCTACCTGTTCAGGAGCAAAATTGTCCGATATTACTTGAATCTGTCTCGGATGAATACATCCCATTCCTTCAAAGCCTAACATCTTAGAGGTCTGAACATTTTTAGCCAAGCCCTCCATGTCCGAAACATCCGAAAAGACCGAGTCTATCGGCTGTATTCCGGCGGCTTTACAGGCATTAACAATGCGAGTTCTGGCATAAAACGATTCCGTAGCGTGATTGGTTCTTCTTACGCCTAAATCGGCAGTGAAGTCTTCAAGCCCTATTGCCATAGAGCAAACATTGTCCGAAGCGGTCGCTATTTGATAGGCGTTTTCCACACCCAAAGCAGACTCGATAATCGGCATATACCAAATAGGGTAATCAAAACCACGTTGCTTTCTAATTGCTTCAATCTTAGCGTCAATTCTATGAATCTCCTCAGCACTTTCGCACTTAGGCAACAAAAGTAAATTGACATTATGAGGCACGACATAGTCCAAATCTTCCAAGCCTCTTTCGCCTTGATTGATACGCACCATACGCTCAGCTCCGTAAAAATTGACCGCTCTTAGGGCGTTACGCACCATAAATCGGGCTTCGTGTTTTTTATCAGGAGCCACCGCATCTTCTAAATCCAAAATAACGCCATTGGGTTTATGCACTCCGGCATTAAGCATCATGCTTGGGGTATTTCCGGGTAGGTACAATCTCGAAAATCGGAATTGTCCTTTTAAAGATGCATTCGTGTTTGCCTCTATCAGTTCGGGCAGAAACTCAAGCTCGGTATCTATCAAGTTTTTGATAGCGGCTTCCAATCTCGCCATGATTACAAAAGGCAAAGCACCCTTATCTACCATTTTTACTTTGGCGTTTTGAATCCCAAAATAAATTAAGACCTCTTGTATCAGCTCTCGATTGGCTCTGCCAAACATTGCATCTACTTTGCTTTTTAGGTCAATCTGAATACCTCCGCTTTGTGTTTTTTCCGAGCGTGTTTTTTTGCCTAAACTGCCGGCTTTAGCAACATTCATATTATTTGGTTTTATTGTTTGTAAAATGCAATGTACCAAAGGTATAAAATTAAGTCGGATAATTCAAGAGGTGGGTTGATAATCATAGGACAAAGGCATTACTTTGGGTTAATAAGATGTATTGGGTTTCTAAAGCAATGATAAACAAAGGTTTATGTCCTGTCTTAGAATAAATCTCAAAGGTTTTTAAAACCTTTGAGGTTTTCTTCGTTTTTTAACATATTACAAATCAATTATTTATAAACTCATACAAGAATAGTGCGTTTGTCCTGCAAAGGGTATGTCTTTCTAGACTTCTACCGTCGAATTTCTTTAAGTTCTAGCCGGTAAATAAGACTTGTAAAAGGTCGGATGGCTTGATTCGAGTTTCCTTTAGACCCAAATGCCAATTCCGAAGGTAAAATGATAATTGATTTTTCGCCCTCTTTCATATCAGCAAGGGCTTTTTCTATACCCTCAATCACTTGCCATTCCGTTCCGTAAATAAACTCAAAAGCACGATCTCGCTTATAGGTAGAATCGAATTTTTGTCCATTTAAAAACTGCCCCTCATAATTAATGACGACAGTATCTCCTTTTTGAACGACTTTTCCCTTTCCTTCTTTAAGCAACACTTTATAAAAGCCTTGTTTCTGCAATTGAAAATTTCGGTCGGAATCGGACAAATAATTGTCAATCTTTATCCTTTCGTACTTAGAAAAATCTTCTATCCAAGTTAAAAATGCTTGTTTTTCTTTCTCGAACTGTTCCTCCGACATAAAAGACAGCATTTCGACTAAAATTTTAAAATGAGATGATTCACTTAAAAAAGAAGGAACGGAACCATTAAGCGTTTTCTCAAAAAATAAGTTTGAATTGATAATGAACGAGGCACTGTCCCCCATTGCCATCTTTTTAAAACACTCATCAATAGAGCCTTTAAAGTGAGATTTTTGGATTTGAAACTGTCTTTGAGCAGAAAAAAACACCGAGTCCGAGAGGGTTAAGTACGCAATATTGACTTTGATGTAATCTCCATAATCAGCACATTTTTTGGACTCTCCGATTTTATGAAAACGGTAATAAATGCCCGATTCGCTTTTTTCAAAACCGACAAAGTCTTGCTGACAAGAGCATAACAAACTCGAACAACTAAGAACGAATATCCAAAATCTCCACATAATAAACAATAATCGAGCGTGCAGGAATCTTGTTAAGGTCTCCTAATAAACCATGAGCTCTATGAGGAGGCATTATAAAGCGATACTTTTCGTGGTTTCGCATCAGTAAAATACCTTCTTCCAATCCCGATTCTACTCCTCCGTGACCAACCCAAAAAGCCTTGGTGCCAAGTGAATCCGAATCGTACAACACCGTTCCGTCCAACAAAGCAACTTGATACTTTATTTCTACTAAATCTCCGCTCTTAACCGAGTCTAATTCGCTAGATTTCAAAACGCCATACCATAAGCCGGAGTCTTTCATCTTCATATCCCAGCCTCTTCGTTTACAATGATTCCGGATGGTTTCTTCATCTTTTCTAACCAAAAATTTATTGACCCCTTCCAAGGTTTTTTCGTAAGACTTTACTTCTCGTACCGTCATTCTTTTTTGCTTGTCCTGACAAGAATATAAGAAAAACAACAAAGCGATTATTATCCCGATTCGTTTCATATATTTTCAATTTTGTAACTAAGCCTGACGCTATTTTAAATTTCCCCTCCTGTATTTACAGATTGCTTCACTATCGTTCGTAACGACGAATATCCTCATTGTGAGGGATAAATCCGCCTTATACCATGATTATATAAACATCCGTTTAATGTTTCCTTTTTAAACATCGGGCGATTCTAAACTAGAGTTAGGTCTTGCTCTGACAAAGGTAATATATATTCCCTGCGTTCCCCTCCGGGTCGGGCTTTCCGTTCCAATCTTTTGTTCGTGACCTCACAAAAGGATTTCCTCTGCAATCCCTAACGCGGGGCGTGCGTTCTGCCTTCGCGAGTGCTTTAAAGTTAAAGGTTTCAGGTTAAAGGTTAAAAGTTCCAAACATGATGGCAAACCAACAACAGACAACTCTTTCAATTTCTAAATTCCTGCCCTAAGCGTAGTTTGTAACTACGCTTTTTTATCATCAAGTATTTGTAATGCAAAATCACACGCTTAGTAATCTACGTTAGTTCAAACAGTCTATTACAAATAGACAAAATTATAGTAAAGCGTAGTTACAAACTACGCTTAGTTAGGGGGCTTTTTTAATTATAAATTCATGGCAACAGACAACCCACACCCCACAACAGACAACCCACAACTTTGCGAACTCTGCGAAAAACTTTGCGTTCTTTGCGGTTAAGTAGAAAGTTAAAGCTTAGAAAGTTCCAACCCACAACAGATAACACACAACAGATAACACACAACTTTCTTAATTCTTAATTAAAAGAGGTGTGAAGCCTCAATTTTTCAATCCACACCTAAAAACCCGTAAAGTTTTTTCATTATTTTTATAATTTTATACCACACTAATACCAAAGGGGGAGACTATGAAAATATTTGAAGCAAAGAAAGTTCGCGAATCTGACAATTACACTATCAAAAACGAGCCTATTAGTTCTATTGACTTAATGGAAAGGGCTGCAACTTGCATTTCTGATTGGATAATGCAATTCTACGATGCATCCAATAGAATAGCCATTGTTGTGGGCTTTGGGAATAATGGGGGAGATGGATTGGTTGTTGCTCGACACCTTAAACTTAAAGGCTATTCGGTAGCTTGTTACGATGTTAATATCAGCGACAATTATAGCCAAGACTTTATACAGAATCGCAAACGTCTAGAAGAACTAAACGTTTCTATTCAAAAAATAGATAAGCTTCCCTCTTTCAACGAATACAATATTATTGTAGATGCTATTTTCGGAAGTGGCTTAAGTCGCCCTGTAGAAGGGAAATTAGCCCGAATTATAGAAGCGATAAATCAATCTGAGGCAACAAAAATAGCGATAGACATTCCCTCCGGACTCTTTGCTGAAGACAATTCCCTTAACTCGGGAGCGATTATCCAAGCGGATTACACTTTAAGTTTTCAATTCCCTAAACTTTCCTTTTTATTCCCTGAAAATAGGATGTTTGTGGGAGATTTTCGTTTTTTTGACATTGGTATTCATCCCGATTATATCAAAAATACAGCAACACCTTACTTTTATACTTTGTCGGAAGATATTAATTTTAAAGCCCTTAAACGTCGCCCTTTCGACCACAAAGGGACTTTTGGTCATGCTTTACTATTTACCGGAAGCGAAGGGAAAATGGGAGCTTCTATTTTATCGGCTAAGGCATGTATCAAGTCAGGGGCAGGTTTAGTAAGTGTCTTAGTTCCTAAAAAACAAGAATTTATGATTCCCTTAAGCATCCCGGAGGTGATGACCGAGAATTACGAAAACGAAATTGTCAATGTCGATTTAGATAAGTTTTCTGCCATTGGAATAGGATGCGGTATCGGGACCTCCACTCTGTCCAAAAGCATATTTGCCCAAATACTAAAACAAAGTCGTCAACCTATGGTTCTAGATGCTGATGCTATCAACCTAATATCTTCGGATAAAGATTTGCTGGCATTGGTTCCCAAACAAAGTATTTTAACCCCTCATTTAAAAGAATTGGAGCGACTGATAGGTCGTTGCGATAATCATTTTGAGCGATTGCATAAAACGGCTGAATTTGCCGAAAAGCATGGGCTCTATATTCTTGTAAAAGGAGCTTACTCCGCTATTGTAAGTCCCAACAAGTCTTTTTATTTTAATACAAGTGGAAATCCGGGAATGGCAACGGCAGGAAGCGGAGATGTCTTAACCGGAATTATAACTTCATTTTTAGCTCAAAAAATAGATGTTCTGGAAGCTCTGAAAATGGCAGTCTTTATACATGGGCGTGCCGGATATATTGCTAAAGAAAAAGTGGGAGAGACAGCTTTAACCGCCTCTAATATTATCGAGAATTTAAGCGAAGTCCTAAAAATGGAAGGTTTATAGACCTTAATAAGTGGTGTTCTTTTTTGGAACTCTCACAAAGTTAAACCGAGCTCAGGTTATAACCTGAGTTCGATTTAACATTTCACTCACAGAAATTCACAAATATCTTAGATTTGTTCTGAAAATCATAAAGTAATAACTAGTTATACTTTGGAATTTTCAGGGCAAAGATGAGGTGTTTGTGGATAAAGAAGTGTGCAGCCTCGATAATTAACACCATTACTGCCCTAAATTCTTTTGTATTATCCCGATAGTACTGCAATAATTTAGATTGTAATGAAGTTAATTATCTGATTCTGTGAGCAAAGTTTAAACCGAACTCAGGTTAATAGGCAAGATACGTTCAAAGCCTTCCTCTAAAGATATAAAGGTTTCGGTGCTAACCACCTCCGGGATAGATTGTAACTTTTCGACAATCAAGTTTTTTAGGTCGCTATTAGTCTGAGTATAAACCTTGAGCAACAAGGAGTATTTCCCTGTGGTGTGGTGACACTCTACGACTTCCGGTATTTTCTGAATCTTCTCAAACACTTCATTATGAGAACGAGAATTGAGAATATTAACCTGCAATCCTATAAAAGCACAAGTGTCGTAACCAAAACTGGAAGGACTAATTTTTAAATGAGACCCCTTGATAATGCCCAGTTTATTTATTTTCTGCATCCTTTGATGAACCGCAGCCCCGGAAATACCGCATTGTCGGGCAATATCTTGTGCTGTTGTGCGTGCTTCTTTTAGTAAAATCCCTAAAATTTTTTGATCCGTACTATCAATCTTTAATTCCATAACACGAAAATAAATCAAAATATTAATATAATTAATTTAAAATAGGATATTTATTAAATATATTAATGTATTTAAAGATTCTATTAAAAAACATAAAGAAATATTGCGTTAATACTATTATTTATTAATAAATTAGCCTCAAAATTAAAAAAAACAGATTAAAAATGAGTACACATAAAGTAGATCCCGCAACAAGACTGCAAAACTCTTTGCACACAGATAGTTTTTTTGGAGTAAATCAAGCAATTAGTGACTCCGCAACCTTCTCGTTTGCAGACGGAAAGCAAATGATGGATACTTTTCGCGGAGAACACCACGCCTTTTTGTATTCTCGTCATTGGAACCCTACAAATATAGAGCTTTCTAAAGCCCTTGCCGCTATGGAAGGGTCTGAGTCTGCTTGGGTTACCGGTTCGGGAATGGCAGCTATTACTTGTACCATCTTGCAATTATGTAAGACCGGAGACCATATTGTTAGTAGCATGACTACCTATGGTGGAACGTTTGCTTTTTTCAAGAATTGGTTACCACAAATAGGCGTAGAAGTCTCTTTTGTAGATATTAGTGATTTGGAACAAGTACAAGCGGCCATAAAAGACAACACTAAAATTATTTATACGGAAACTATGACCAATCCGCTTTTGCAAATTTCAGATATTCCAAACTTATCTAAAATAGCCAAAGCTAACCAACTAAAATTAGTTGTGGATAATACTTTTACGCCCATGATTTTCTCCCCTTTAAGTTTGGGTGCAGATGTTGTGGTTTATAGTATGACGAAGTTTATTAATGGTAAAAACGATGCTACAGCAGGTGCTATTTGTGGTAGTCAAGAATTTATCAATTCATTGATAGACCTTAATGATGGTACCGCAATGCTTTTAGGGCCCGTTTTAGACACATACCGAGCTGCCAATATTCATAAGAATTTATTTACCCTTCATATTAGAATGAAGCAGCACAGTCGCAATGCCGAGTTCTTAGCGAAAGGCTTTAAAGAATTAGGTTTAAAGGTGAATTACGCAGGTTGCGAAGATCATCCTCAGCACGAACTTATGAAAGCAACCATGAATACTGAGTACGGTTTTGGAGGAATGATTTCTATTGATTTAGGAACCGTTGAGAAAGCCAGTGAATTTATGGCTTTAATGCAAAAAAGAGGGGTTGGTTACTTAGCGGTAAGTTTAGGTTATTTTAAAACCCTATTTAGCAATTCCGGCTCTAGTACTTCTTCTGAAGTTCCTGAAGAATTCCAAAAGAAAATGGGCTTGTCGGAAGGACTTGTTCGCTACTCGGTTGGTCTAGATAATCATATCGAAGAAACTTTCGAGGTTATCAAATCTTGTCTTAAAGATTTAAATTTGATTTAAAAAAGAAATATTAACGTGAATAGGGGTAAGGTTTCCTCAAATTCACGTTAACTAAAAGCCCTCAATATTTTTGAAATATTTTGAGGGCTTTTTTAGTAATGTTTGGGATAAACTCAGGGCAAACGCATTACTTTGTGTTAATAAGATATATTGAGTTTGTAAATTTATGATAAACAAAGATTTATATTCTTTATTAGAATAGACCTCACAGGTTTTTAAAACCTGTGAGGTCTGATGTGTTTTTTAACATGTTGCAAATCAATAATTTACAAACTTATATAGGATATGGTGCGTTTGCACTGGGGATAGACTTTGTTCACAAAATCAGATAATTAGCCTCTGTATAAACTGAATTTCTGTGAGGAGAATTTCATATTGAGTTTGCCTTGTTCGGAAAATAATTTACAAAATGCTACCTTATAAATAAGAAATGATTGTAAATTCGCAACAAAAAGATTGAAAGTATGATTTTCGATAAAACCACCAAGATTGCAGATGCTGTTTTGCAAAATCCATTTTTAATAACTATTACCGATCGTTTCGGAATATGTTTAGGCTTTAAAGAAAAAACCATCGAAGAGGTTTGTAAAGAGAACAGTATCAACACAGAAGTATTGTTTTTAATTGCAAATTTGCAACAGAACTCCGAAGATGAACAAATTATAGATTTATGCGACCAAGATATTGAGCAAATACTGAGGTATCTGAAAAAATCGCACGAATATTACACGCAAGAAGCACTGCCTAAAATATCGGAGCAAATCAAACTATTAACCGGAGAACATGACGACTTAAGTCTGGTAATGGTCGAAAAGTTTTTCGAACAATATATTAGCGAGGTTAAAACTCATCTTTCTTACGAAGAAAAAAATGTTTACCCCTACGCTTTAAGACTCATTCAAAAGAAAATACACCCTTCGGATTATTCTATTACCGAGTACAAAAAGAATCACGACGATATAGAAACTAAGCTAGACGATTTAAAAAATCTACTTATCAGGCACTTACCGGGCGATACTCACCGAAAATACCGAAGAGATGTTTTGTTGGAATTGTTTAGATTTGAACAAGATTTATATATACATACCATTATAGAAGAGCGTGTTTTGATTCCTTATATCGACAAAATAGAACTTCTGTTACAAAATAAGGAGGCGTAATGGGACACAAAAAAATATCATTTTTAGAAATAGAGCCAATCCTTAAAGAGGGCTTTTTAAGTATTACCAAGAAAGACAAATTAAGTTTTTCGCACACCTCTTTTTCTTGTGTTGAAGATTTGACTCAATACCAGCAAGATAACAATATAGACATTGTAATTATCAGCTCGGCTTTGAGTAATAACAAAATCAAAAAGATACAGAAACTTAAGAAAGATTATCCGAATACAAAATGGTTGGGCGTGATAACGGTCGCTCCGAGAAGGAGTTTCTCAGAAATAACAGACGATGTGGTTTATATTAATGACTCCGCAGATGTGATACTAAAAACACTTCGTGCTCTTTGGTTAAGCAACGAAACTACACCGTTTACCGAAAATGTACTGAGTGAACGAGAAATAGATGTTTTAAGCCTGTTAGTGAGAGGGAAGCAAAATAAAGAAATTGCTGAGGAATTATGCATCAGTATTCATACAGTCGTTTCTCACAGAAAGAATATTACACATAAGCTAGGCGTTAAATCCTTAGCTGCAATGGCAATTTACGCGGTTTCTAAGAACATTATAGACCTTAACGAGAGTATGCACTTGATAAAATAGTTGAAGGTTGCAAGTTAAAAGTTTTAGGTTGAAGGTTATTCGTTGTCTATGTCCTCTAATTCGTAATTCACGCTCTCACAATTAGCCAAGCGTACAAAAAATAGGTCTTTATCGTATGCAACATCCTAGGTTTAACGCAAACTCGGGATAAGGTTAAAATTCTTTTAATAACTTAGGTAAAAAGAACCTATATTTTATTTTATTTTTTGAGTTTAAAAACTGACCTTTGTAGGGAATTAATTTAAAACAAACGATTTTACATAGGATATATATTTTCAGAAGCCTAAAGCAAAATCAGAAAACAGACCTGGTCTGAGAAGATTATTGAGATATGTGGTCAGGATGATAAAAACGCGGTCTCATATTTCAGGCTTGGTTATAAAAATTTAAACAGATGAAGAGAGTCATTAAATCGGCATTAATATCCGTTTTCCACAAAGACAATTTAGACGGAATCGTTCAGGAACTCGTTAAAAACGACGTTCAAATTATATCAACCGGAGGAACTCAAACTTTTTTGGAAGAAAAAGGGGTTCAAGTAACAGCCGTTGAAAGTTTAACGTCTTATCCCTCTATTTTAGGAGGTAGAGTAAAAACATTGCATCCTAAGGTATTTGGAGGGATTCTTAACAGACGCGACTTAGAATCCGACCAAACACAAATAAAGGAATACGATATTCCGGAGATTGATTTGGTAATTGTAGATTTGTATCCTTTCGAACAAACTGTAGCGTCGGGAGCTTCAGAACAAGACATTATAGAAAAGATTGATATAGGAGGTATTTCTTTGATTCGAGCAGCCGCTAAAAATTACAAAGATGTACTGATTGTCTCTTCTCAAGAACAGTATTCTGAATTATTGACACTTCTTAAAGAAAAATCGGGAAGCTCCGACTTGGAAGACCGTAGAAGATTCGCTTCTTACGCATTTAATGTTTCTTCGCATTACGATACTGCTATTTTTAACTACTTTAACCAAGAAACGTCTATTCCTGCTTTTAAACAATCGTTAAGCAATTCCAGGGGACTGAGATACGGAGAGAATCCTCATCAAGAAGCTCGATTCTACGGTAATTTCGACGAAATGTTTGAGCAACTACACGGAAAAGAAATATCGTACAACAACCTATTAGACATCGATGCGGCGGTTAACTTAATTGCTGATTTTAAAGACACAACTTTCGGTATTCTGAAACACAATAACGCTTGCGGTTTGGCTTCTCGAAGCGATAAAGTTCAAGCTTGGAAAGATGCCCTTGCCGGAGACCCCGTTTCTGCTTTTGGAGGTATCATTATTACCAATGTAGAAATAGACGAAACGGTGGCAAAAGAGATGAACAGTTTATTTATGGAAGTTTGTATAGCTCCTTCTTACAGTCCGAAAGCTTTAGAGATATTAAAATCGAAAAAGAATCGTATTTTACTGGTACAAAAAGATATAGAGCTGCCTAAGCAAACATTCAGAACTGCTATCAATGGGGTTTTGGTACAAGACAAAGATCGTAAAGTAGAAACCGAACAAGATTTAAAATGCGTAACGCAAGAAGCTCCTAGCGAACAAGAAATTAAAGATTTATTATTTGCTAACAAATTGGTTAAACACACCAAGTCGAACACCATTGTACTTGCTAAAAACGACCAGCTTATAGCAAGCGGTACCGGACAAACTTCTAGAGTAGATGCTTTAAAACAAGCTATAGCAAAAGCAGAACACTTTGGTTTCGATTTACAAGGAGCGGTAATGGCTTCTGATGCGTTTTTCCCTTTTGCCGATTCGGTAGAAATAGCACATAAGGCAGGAATTAAAGCAGTTATTCAGCCGGGAGGCTCTATCAAAGACCAAGATTCTATCGACTTCTGCAACGAAAATAAAATGTCTATGGTCTTTACAGGTACCAGACATTTTAAACATTAATCGTACGAAAAGCAGATTTTAAGTGAGACTTTAGAAAAGGCAAAAAGTTGAAATAAAAATGTAAACTTTATGTAGGAAACTGTCCAAAAAGTTAAGCTTAAAATATAAGGTAAATACAAATAGTTCGTAACTTGTTAGACCTCAAAGAATTTTGAAATCTTTGAGGTCTTTTGTTTAGTCTGTTTTTGATAATTTATTATTTTTTGAATATTTCTAATTGCTTGATTATCTGAATAAATATTGCCCAAGCGTTAAGTAACGTGAATTCAGGATAAGATTTCACTCACAGAAATTTGCAAATATTTTAGGTTTGTGCTGACGCTAATTATCTGATTCTGTGAGCAAAGGTTATCCCGAGCTCACGTTAAATATTAAGTCAACAAATCCGGGCGAATTGCTTTTGTTTTTTCGATAGCTTGTTGCATTTTCCAATCGTTAATCTTTTTTTCATTTCCCGACAACAAAATTTCCGGAACTTTCCAACCGTTGTAATCCGAAGGACGAGTATAAACCGGAGGTGATAACAAACCATCCTGAAAGGAGTCGCTTAAAGCGGAGGTCTCATCGGACATAGCTCCCGGAATTAAACGTATGATACTGTCCGAGATAACTGCAGCTGCCAATTCTCCCCCTGTCAAAACATAATCTCCGATACTAAATTCATGCGTAATATAATGGTCTCTAACTCTTTGGTCAACGCCCTTATAATGACCGCAAAGAATCATAATATTATCCACCCCCGACAAGCGATTGGCATGTTTTTGCTGATACGGAACTCCATCCGGAGTGGTAAAGATAATAGCATCATACTCTCGCTCAGATTTGAGTTTATCTATTAAATCGGCAATAGGCTGAATGGTCATAACCATACCCGCACCAACACTATATGCATAATCATCTACTTTTTTATGTTTATTTTTGGAATAATCCCGAATGTTATGAATATGAATCTCCGCAATCTTGTTATCTATCGCCCGTTTGATAATAGAATGATTAAAAGGACCTTCCAATAATTCCGGCAGTATGGTTAAAATATCTATCCTCATAAAAATCAGATTGTTGAATTAATAAGTTCAAACAAAAATAATTAATAAAGTGGTTTTTGGGGAAGCCATATAAAAAAAAGTCCTCTTAAAAAAAAGAGGACTCAGTATGGGTGAAAGATGGGACTTGAACCCACGACCCCCGGAACCACAATCCGGTGCTCTAACCAACTGAGCTACATTCACCATTTTTGCGGTGCAAATATATATCTTTTTTTTAT
>PDWI01008074.1_pt1 | contig 12507 bp, 11 predicted proteins | sample 1430891 | NCBI WGS metagenome assembly PDWI01 (sample SAMN01162508, study PRJNA174530) | Oral metagenome, whole genome shotgun sequencing project. | biome: Marine environment; feature: Marine mammal; material: Swab sample of the gingival sulcus; isolation source: swab sample of gingival sulcus... | reverse complement strand
GCCATAGGAGCATGCACCCCCAAAGATTGACGCGTCGAATGCGCCGCTCCCCCACCAAAACCTACGAGGACGCCAGCCGCTCCCGTCCTCATCAAATGCAAAGCAGCCGTATCTGTTGAAACACCACCAACAATGACAGGCACATCAAGCTCATAAATAAAACGCTTAAGATTCAAAGGCTCATGTCGACTTGAAACGTGTTCGGCTGACACTGTTGTCCCGCGGATAACAAAAAGATCAACACCCGCATCAACAACTGCGCGCCAATATTTTTGAGTACGTTGAGGAGACAGTTTTGCCGCAACAACCACACCTGCTTCACGGACCTGTTGGAGCCGAGCAGTAATGAGCTCCTGTTGAATTGGCTCAGAGTAGATCTGCTGCAACCGAGAAACAGAGCTTTCAGCGGGAAGCTGCGCAATCTCATCAAGCAGCGAGGTCGGGTCCTCATATCGGGTCCATAAACCTTCCAGGTCTAAAACTCCGATACCTCCAAGTTGTCCAAAACGGATCGCCGTCTCTGGACTCATAACCGAGTCCATAGGTGCCGCCATAATGGGAACCTCAACATGGTAGGCATCAATCTGCCACCCCACGTTGACATCTTCGGGATCACGGGTACGCCGTGATGGAACCAACGCAATGTCGTCGAGGCTATAAGCTCGTCGCCCGCGTTTACCTCGACCAATTTCTACTTCAGCACTCACATGTTGATCATAAGTGATGCACGCCTATTCGGGCGGGTGTGAATGCGGCAGGTGGACCATTACGTCAAGGTTTCCTGCGGCCATGCCCTGCTGATAGACGCGTCACGTCCTCGTGAACGTAAATACTGTTCATAACCATCCGCCCACGCAACATGGGCTTGCTTTTGAAATTCATGGAGTTCGGCGCATGTCATGCTCGCCAAATCATCAAAACGCTGAGCCATTGAGGCTAAAACGTCAAGTGTCATCGCAACATCATACTCAGCAGTGTGAGCATTTTCTGAGCACTCTACACCATAGACAGGCGCCACAACCCCCAATGTTTTCTTCCCCTTACGGAAACGGTCTTTCGCACGGTCAATAACAAGCGGATCAATTACAAGCATGGGAGTATCGCCAAGGCGCTCCTCAAAAGTTGCCAGTTCATGACGCGCAAGTTCCGCATTAACGAGGGTGACATCGTAGGTCGCATTAAACGCAACAACTGGGTAGCCTCGGCGCCAATGTTCGACAAGCGTGGCAGCGACCTCGTCAAGCACCTCCTCAACGGGTCTACCGTGCGCACGCGCATACTCTGTGGTGATGCCATGGACCTTCGACGCTCTCTCTGGAATGGGAACACCTGGGTCAGCAAGCCACGTATGTACAGCATCTGCGCCCGTTGGAGTGGCGCCACCAAGTCGCAAAACGAGGGCAGCTGTGACGAGCCGTTCAGAAAGCGAGTCCACTCCAGTTGTTTCTGTATCAAAGCCCAACCAGGGAACCTCTGTCCACGTCACAATGCTCTCCATCTGTAATGCGTATAGCTAGTTACTCAGACCCATATGTCAATATGCGCTGAGCGTTCACCGCTGTGTCATTCTAGTGTGCGCTACAAACCCTGCATTTGCAGAGACAAGCTACTCACTGTGGTCAAGAAGGTCCAACCACGTGAGCCTCTCCCCGACAAGTGCGGCAAAGTCGTCGTTTTGATCCTGGATTGCACAATCAGTTGCAGGATTATTCACAAGGTGGTCAAGGACATCCGGTGCGGCTGTAATCGCCCCTACCCCCGCGCGCACCAGTTCAAGGACCTGCTCAGAGTTCTTAAACGATGCGGCAAGAACATCAGCATCAAGATTGTGAGCGCGCAGCATACTGTGCATGTCGCGAGCGACTCGGACACCGTCAATACCGTAGTTATCCATACGGTTAACGTAGGGGGCAATATATTTCGCGCCAGCTTTCGCCGCCATAAACCCCTGCATAGCAGAGTGAATACCCGTTGCCGTCACACTGAACCCAAGTTCCGTCACTTGGGGAATAGCCGCATAGCCTGCACGAGTCACGGGAAGTTTCACGTACAGATCATTGCCAAGTTCACCACATAATGCTTTTGCCTCGGCAAGCATTTCCTCCGTTGTCGTTGATACAAGTTGAACATGCAGTTGGGCGCGTGCAGGGAGGAGTTCGCGAATTTCTCGCAAAACGGGGAGCGGCTCACGACCAGCTTTCGACAAAATGGTGGGATTAGTTGTTACACCATCAACGGGAAGGTACGACAATGTTTCGGCGATTGCTGCCACATCGGCAGAGTCAATAAGAACGAGCATCAGGGATGTCTTCCGGTCAGAAAGGGACACACACGGTGCCCTCGTAGTGTTACGTCACCTCCGAGACTACACCGCGATACCCTCCGTCTACGTAGTCCCTGAGTCCCCCTTTTATCAAAACTACTGACCACTCTGACCGTGATAGTTCGGAGCCTGAGTTGTCATCTGCACATCATGAGGATGTGATTCCCGTAAACCCGCTGCTGTAATGCGAACAAAACGGCCATTGCGTTTCATTTCCTCAATGGTCGCAGCGCCAAGATAGAACATTGTTTGGTGGAGGCCACCCACAAGCTGGTAAACAACCGATGCGAGAGCGCCTGTATAGGGAACCTGACCTTCAATCCCCTCGGGGACAATCTTGTCGTCACCAGAAATATCTGCTTGGAAGTAGCGGTCTTTCGAGTACGACCTTCGACCTCGGGAACTCATCGCACCAAGGGACCCCATCCCCCGATAACGCTTGTACTGTTTTCCGTTGGTGAAAACGAGTTCCCCTGGTGATTCCTCGCACCCTGCAAGTAGCGAGCCGAGCATCACGGTGTCGGCGCCAGCAACAAGGGCTTTCCCAATATCGCCAGAGTATTGGAGTCCGCCGTCTGCAATAAGGGGAACACCCGCAGGTCCGCATGCCTGTGCGGCGAGGTGGATTGCCGTCACCTGCGGAACGCCCACACCGGCAACAATGCGCGTCGTACAGATCGATCCGGGACCAACCCCAACTTTCACCGCATCAACACCAGCATCAATGAGTGCTTGCGCTCCTTCTTGCGTCGCAACATTTCCACCAATAATATCCACGCCGTCAAAACGGGAGTCAGATTTCATCCGCTCAACCATCTCAACTTCGAGGCGCGCTCCCCCGTTGGCAGTATCAACAACAAGGACATCAACCCCCGCATCAACGAGGGCGAGCGCCCGGTCCCATGAATCGCCGTAGAAACCGATCGCAGCACCGACAAGGAGGCGCCCTCGTGAATCTTTAGTGGCATTCGGGTACTGCTCAGTTTTAGCAAAGTCTTTGACAGTGATGAGACCTGTGAGTTTGCCATTGTCATCAACAATGGGAAGTTTTTCCACGCGATGCTCTGCGAGAAGAGCTTTTGCATCGTCGCGAGAAATTCCCACATGCCCGGTGATCAAACGCTCACGGGGAGTCATACAGTCGGAGACGGTCAGCGAGGACCATTCATGAGTGGGAATAAAACGAAGGTCTCGGTTGGTAATGATGCCTTGAATAGTGCCGTCAACTGTGACAACAGGAAGCCCTGACACTCGGTAGTGTCCACACAGACGGTCAAGCTCATCAATAGTGGCGTCTGGGCGGACGGTAACCGGATCTTCAACCATTCCGGATTCGGAACGCTTAACCTGGCGAACCTGTTGGGCTTGTTCTTCAATTGATAGGTTGCGGTGAAGAATACCAATTCCACCTTGACGAGCCATAGAAATCGCCATACGCGTTTCCGTGACAGTATCCATCGCCGCAGAAATCAGGGGAATACGAAGAGCAATGTTCTTTGTAAGTTTTGTCGAAGTGACAACCGAAGAAGGCACCACGTCAGTCAACTCGGGAAGAAGAAGCACGTCATCATAGGTCAAGCCGATTAAGCCAAAAGGATCGGTTGTTTCAATGTCTCCCATGAGACGAGTTTAGTTCTACGTAGAGGTCAGTCTCATGCCGTATCGAAACTTCTGTACTGCTCTGTGGTCAGTTTCACCGCTCGGGCCACCTCTTATACGGCTGTGAGCGGAGCAAGCAGCCCGTCTCGCAGTGAGACCGCAAAACCGGGGGCAACAGGAAGGCGCGGCAAAAGAAGCATCTGCGCCACATGGTACGCATCGGGTTTTCCGCTCCATGTCCGAGACCCCGGAGTATTATCTGGCGCAAGTTCGTGGCGCCACCGTCCCTGTCCTTCGTGAAGCTTTTGGTCTGCCCACGCAACCCACGTTGCAAAGTCAGTGCTAAGAGCACTCACCCAGCCGTCGTGCCCGCCCTCGTAGTCGAGAGTTTTCCCGAGAATAACGGCGGCGCCCACGGCTTCACACAGTACCCAGTGCATACGTTCACGGACAATGGGGGTCCCGTCGTAATCTGTGGTGTATATGAGGCCACCAATATTGGTATCCCACGCGTCACGCGTGGCTCGGTTAAAGAGGTGCCAGGCGCCTTCAATCATCCAGTCACCAATCTCATCCCCTGCATCAACGAGGGCGGCGCGGACGTGAAGCATGAGTCTCGCCCACTCGAAGGCGTGTCCGGGTGTTGTTCCATAAGGACGGAAGGGGTCTGCTGGTTTGTCTTCGTTGTAGGACGGTATGACGTTCCACTGTTGATCAAAATGCTCGGGGAGACGCCATTCCCATTCTTGCCCTAAATCGTAAACAAAACGTAGTATTCCTCGAGTGCGGTCGAGCCATAGGCGGTCGCCTGTCACGTCATAGGCAGCGAGGTAACACTCGACCGTATGCATATTGGCATTGAGCCCCCGGTAGGCCTCACTTTCCCCATATTTGCGATCCCAGGATTCGCGGACGCGTCCAAACTCTGGCTCCCACCAGTGTTCTTCCTGGTCAGCTAGCGCATCATCAAGGAGTTCTTGGGCTCCGTCAATTCCGGCTGCGTAGGCTGATGCCGCTGCAAGCACAACAAAAGCGTGAGCGTACGCTTCTTTACGGCCGTTGCCTTCTACGGAAGCCTGTCCTGACTCACCGTAGTGATGGCCGATGGCTGAATGCCAGCCTCCGTACTCATTATCGTGGAACGCTGTGCGGAGGGAACGAATGCCGTGTTCAGCAAGTTGAGCGCACCCCAAGATTCCGTACATATGGGCGAGGGAGAAAACGTGGGTCATCCGACACGTGATCCATAATTCAACAGGTCGATCCGTATCCACACCGCCATCATCGGTGAGGTAGCCAAAACCAGTATCAACACGTGATCCCTGTGCGAACTCAATAAGCGCTCGGAAATCGGTATCAAAAGCTGCGCGTATTGCAGGGTCTGACCAAGGGGTTTCCACTGTGAACTCCTCTTTTATTGTGGATCGTCATCGGGTGCGCTCACACGCTGATTACTGTTTCGACTGTCGGGATGTGGTGACAAGAGCAATCGTTTCTTCAACACATGCGGTGAGCGTTCGCATACGCTGAATACGCGAATCAAGAACTGATGGGCTATCAGCTCCGACAAGAAGAATGTGGGCATCACCTTCCGTTAGACTCAACGAAACAAGACGCTCACAGCGAGCACCCTGTCCCATAATGATAATGATTTTTGGGCTTTTGGTGTGCAAATGGGAGTTAAGACGTTCACTTGCTTTTTGATTACCGTGTGACTGTGTATCCATCACTGTCGTGAAGATTCCGCGCAAATTCAGGGCAACACCTACGATATGAGCAGCCAACGCGTGGTCACTATCTGCAACGACAAAAACACTCTCTTGTTGGGAGGTTGCACTGTCGGGGCGAGCGTCCGCAATTGCCGCAAGTATTTTAAGCACTGCTAATGTGAGCATCGCCGATGGTGAGCACCCGGGCTCCTGACCTTCTTCTGAGGAGAGGATTGTGTCCAGAGCTGGTTCGATGAGATTCGACCATGTCCGGACAAGCCCTTCAGAAGCGATAGATGCTTCCAGGTATTTTTCTAACCGTTGAAGGTCGCGTACTTGAGCAGCATCAACAATGTCGCGAATTTCCGGCACAGCGATGTCGTCACTGAGCGGATAGGTTGTGGAACGTTGAGCAAGAACTACAGCTGCAGCATCTGATGCTGACACACCTGAACGAACAAGGTTCACCATATGCGTAAGTGCTTCAATGTCTGCTGTTGAGTACCGCCGACGTGAACCTGCCTGCCTATCTGTCGGGCCGAGGCCGTAGCGTCGTTCCCATGTGCGCAAAGTCGATGGTGAGACCCCAAGTTTGACGGATATACCGGTAACAGTAAGGGGAACATTCGACACGGAGGTCACAAGATGCGCACGTGGCATAAGGTGGGCCTCCTTCTCTCCTATATTTTCCCCTCGTTGATGCGCTCGGCGCGCAGAAAAGCTTGTGTATCGATTGTGCGCTGTGTTGGGCATTACTGCCACCGGAAGAAAACACAGCGCATAAGTTATTCATATCTTATTCAATCTGATATTTCACACTCTCTACATATTTTCCCAGGTTTCCCCAAGGTTTCTCTCTTTTTCCTGTGAATTCACTAAGAGTTTTCTCAAACTACTTGAACAATGTGTGCACAACTCTGTAGCCTGAAAGTAACTCGTCCGGAAGATCACCTTTTGGACATTTCCTACCTCGAAAGGAAGGGACCTCATGACTGACGTTTCTCGTCTCCCTGGCCCCATGATGGAAGCATGGGAGTGGCAATACCAGGGCGCCTGCCGCGAGGTCGACACCGAACAGTTCTTCCACCCGGAGGGTGAACGCGGCTCGACTCGGCGCCGCCGCGCTGCTGCAGCGAAGGCTATCTGCGCGTCTTGCCCCGTTCTTGAACAGTGCCGTGCCCACGCACTTGCTACCCAAGAGCCTTATGGAATCTGGGGCGGTATGACTGAAGAAGAACGCCGCGAGCATATTCTCGCCAAGCGCCTTAAGCGCGCATCCTAAACGCTTACATTGCAGAACTTCTGTTCTGCATACAAGATGCCCCCGAAGCGCTACCGCTTCGGGGGCAAACTTTATTACTCCACTCTACAGCTTTGACACACTCTACGGTCTGTCGCCAAAACTACGGGGTATACCACACGCTTTTGGCGACAGACCGTAGACTTTTGGCAATAAGGCATAGGTTTCGCAGCAAATATATCCAAGAAAACAAACAGGCCCGCACCCAAAAGGTACGAGCCTGTTGAAGAAGAAACGTTATATTAACGCTCTACAACTGCGAGAACATCACGCGCGGAAAGAATCTGGTATTCCTCACCTGCGTATTTGACCTCGGTACCGCCGTAGCGGCTGTAAATGACCATGTCACCGACCTGGACATCAACAGGAACGCGATTGCCGTTATCATCAACACGCCCGGGGCCCACAGCGATAACTTCGCCTTCTTGGGGCTTTTCCGTAGCACTGTCAGGAATGACAAGGCCGGAAGCGGTAGTACGCTCAGCCTCAACCTGCTTAATAACAACACGGTCTTCGAGGGGCTTGATAGTGATGGACACTGCGGCCACTCCCTTTCTTCATCATCACGAAGTTTGATGTTCCACATACCACTGCCGTCGCGGGGGTCAGAGGTGAGGAACCTGAACGTAACCACTGTGGGTTACCTTCCAGCCTTAAGCTTAGAACGCTGTTGGCACTCTGACAAGCCGAGTGCCAACACGGCTATCCCCCGCACAACCACAAAACATGAAACGATAGTGTCGTGACTTCTTCACTGACCCCCGTCCTTACCTCACCTGGTTGGGAGCTTCTCCAGCGTTGGGAAAACCACTCTGAACGCCAATCTATTAGCAGCATTGACCTGGGAAAAGCCCTACGTAGTGCTGGTGTTAGCACTGATACTGTCACGGGGATCCTTACTCAGCTGTCCCTTCGAGACGAAGCCGAACGTAAGTTTGGCGAGTTTGCACGCCACATGATTTTTACCCGTGATGGCCTTGAACAGGCTACTCGTATGATTGTTGCGGCCAGGCATGCCCAACGTTTTCGTGACGCTGGCACAACATGCATTGCAGATCTTGGATGTGGAATTGGTGGGGACGCCCTTGCCTTCGCAGGGTTGGGATTGAAAGTTATTGCCATTGATCGCGACGAGGACGCTGCCAATGCCACTGCCGTAAATCTCAGAGCTTTTGATGACAGCGATGTTCGTCTTGCAGATGTCACAGAACTCAGCATTCCCGACCTCGTTACTGAAGGTGTAGATGGCCTTTTTGCTGATCCTGCACGCCGGACGGGTGCTTCTCACGGTTCAGCGCGGCGTCTTTCCCCTCACCAGTGGTCGCCTCCTCTCCCAACAATTTTGTCGTGGCGGGACTACTGCGAAGCCCTCGGCGTTAAACTGGCTCCCGGCATTGGACATTCTCATCTTCCAGCAGACTGCCACGTGCAGTGGACAAGTGTTGACGGCGACCTCGTTGAAGCTGCATTGTGGACACCGCCACTCGCCCCCGAAGGCGCGGGGCGTTCCGCGCTTGTATTCCATGGAACAACGGCCCATCTCCTCAGTGACGAGGACGTGCATGCTGCAAACGCACCGATCCGCCAAGCTGAGGTTCAACCACTGGGACAGATGATTGCTGAACCTGATCCGGCGGTAATTCGTTCGGGAATGGTTGCGCAGCTTGCTGACACTTTGGGAGCTGGCTTGGTTTCGCCCTCTATCGCTTACCTCACGGGTGATGACCTTCCCAAGACTCCTTTTGCCACTCGCTTTGAAGTACTTGATACAACCGCACTGCGCCCCAAGGCAATTAATGCTGCGCTCAAGGCATTGAATATTGGACGCATAGAAGTAAAGAAACGCGGGGCTGATATTCAGCCAGCGACATTTCGTAAGTCTCTTAAACTGCTTGGCGAAGAGGAAGCGACACTTTTCGCTACGCGCATTCAAGGTCGCCACAAGGCTGTCATTGCTCGACGTGTTGTATAGGCTTACTGCTTTTCCAGAACATTGTTATCCCTAGCAGGAAGCATGGATATTTGAGTGAGTGGCATCCCTGAATCTGGGGAGAAATCCCAGTCCGAGGGGGTGATGCCCGCACGCACAACTTCAGCTCCCAGTGCCGCGATCTGCGCACCGTTGTCTGTACAGAAACGCAAGGGAGGCATACGGACGCTCACTCCGGCAACCTCGGCTCGCTGAACTAAAAGCTCGCGTAAACGCGAGTTTGCGGAAAAACCCCCTCCGACAACAATGGTGTCGCAGTTGTGATCGAGGGCAGCTCGCACTGCTTTGGCCGAGAGCGAGTCGTTGATTGCTTCAGAGAAACCCGCACAAATGTCAGCCACATTAACCTCTTCACCGCGTTCGCGCACTCCTTCGATATAGCGAGCTACAGCGGTTTTCAGCCCTGAGAAAGAGAAGTCATACTTGTGTCGTTCTTTATCTTTTCCTGCTGCAAGTCCACGAGGGAATCGGATTGCTTCACGGTCTCCAGTTTGCGCAAGCCTGTCGACATGCGGCCCGCCAGGATAGGGCAAATCGAGGAGGCGCCCAACCTTATCAAAGGCTTCTCCAGCGGCATCATCAAGTGTGCCACCAAGTTCTTCAATAGAAGTGGCAATGTCTTTTATGAGAAGGAGGTTAGAGTGTCCGCCAGAGACTACAAGACCAATAAACTTTTCTGGCAGAGGGCCATCTGCGAGGGTATCAACCGCTAGGTGTCCAATAACGTGGTTCACTCCGTATAGGGGTTTATCAAGGGAGGACGCAAGCGCTTTTGCCGCGCAAATTCCTACGGTGAGGGAGCCAACAAGCCCTGGGCCTGCTGCAACGGCGATAGCGTCAACATCGCGAAGAGTGACTCCGGCCTCGTCAAGGGCAGCGTTGAGGGTGGGAAGAAAAGACTCTAGGTGAGCGCGCGAGGCGATCTCGGGGATAATGCCGCCGTATCGGGCGTACTGGTCCATAGATGTAGCTGTGCGGTCAGCCAGTAGCTGACAGCCACGTACGAGGGCGACTCCGGTTTCGTCGCATGTCGATTCAATACCGAGGATTAAAGGCGTTTCATTCGGGTCACTCACGTCCCTTATCCTAGCGTGCCCATTTGTTCGCCGACATTCAGGGCAGATTAGTCGCAAGCCGTCCAAGAGCACCCTCAAGGTCAAAGTCGCGGCAATTTCCATTGTGAAATGTGTTATCGCTTTTTTGTATCAGAAGTATTTACGCTCTGATGAGCAGAAATAAAGCTACCACTTGCATACCCCCTGGGGTATATGTATAAGCTAGGGCTTTCCTCATTCATTATCTGAGTTTTTACTCGCACACCTGGAAAGAGATTCAATGACAGCAAAATTTAGTGAGAACTATCGCCCAATTTACTTCCTCTCTGCGCTTGGTATGGGTGGATTGAGTGTTTCCTTCTTTATGTACCTCATGTTCTTGGTGCCTCACCCCAAGAGCGCGGTGCCGACTTCCAGTGATCTAGTGAAAATTTATCAAGGCGGTAATATGGTCGCCATTGCCTTTGTGACACTTGCGCTGGCAGGAATCACTTACTTCGCAGTACGCCATTTTCAACTGCTGAGTACAGCGATTCGACATCAGCTAAAGTTTCAGAAATCCAAGGAATACTCTGGTTTTTTGCAATCAAATGCCGAAGTGCAACTAATGGCAATTCCACTGACTTTAGGAATGACCATTAATGTGCTTTTTATTTTGGCTGCACTTGCTATTCCCGGAATGTGGGAAGCAAGAGAATACGTATTTCCCTTTGCGCTTATTGCTGATACCGCAGTTGGCTACCTTGCTTTGAAATTTTTCGGCCGTTACATTACCCGTATTCTCGTTCACGGCTCATTTAATATTGATGACACAAATCATTTCTCTCAAGTGTTACCTAGCTTCGCTTTTGCAATGGTTGCTGTTGCTTATGCAGCCGCTGCTGCCATGAGCCACACACTCGTTATTTCACTCATTGGTATGGCGGGATCGGTATTCTTCCTTGCTGCTGCGGCCTCATGGATTGCAGTAAAACTGCCAGTTGCTTTTGGCTCAATGCTGCGTTCTGGAATGAACAGCGAAGCAGGCCCAACCCTCTGGCTTGGTATTCCGATTTTCACCCTCGGTGGTATCTCAGTTTTCCGTTTGCTTATGGGCACAATGCATAACATTACCCACGGAGAAATGCCTGCAGTCGTATGGCTCATTTTCTTTGGTTCATTACTTGCTGCCCAGCTTGTGATGGGGCTTTTCGGCTGGGCAGTGATGCATGCTCAAGGTTACTTCGCCCGCTATGTATGGGGTGAAAAAAAGAGTATTCCAAGCTACGGGCTAATCTGCCCAGGTGTTGCTTTGGCCGTGTTAGCACACTTCTTTGTTGCCCGCGGTTTGGTTGCAAATGGAATCATTGAAAAATTCTCAGTCATCCATATCGCCTTACTGGTGGCAATCTTTGCTATTCAGGTACTCACTATTTGGACAGTGGCCAAGCTCAATGCCAAGTTGTTGGGAGCGCCGCAACCGGATATGGAAGAAAAAGAACAGACAGCTCTCAAAACTGTCTGACCCCTGTGCCAAATGGTGTTGTTGCCAGTTTGTAACGAGAACTCACTGACACTTGCCAAGGACACCAAAAGCTGTGCGGTCGGTGAATCACTGACCGCACAGCTTTTCTTGTGTTTTTGTTATGACGTATGGCGGTTTTTGCTCATCAATTCTCTTCTTTTCCCCAGTACTCATGCGGAGTCCACACCACCGTGTCAAGAGCATCAGACAAGTCCTGAGAAACAGCCTTCTCACCAGGAGCAGAAAAGAGAGTAAACCTCCACATTCCGTCCCACCGCCATACTTTCCAATCCTCAGCGTAATAACGAACTCCATTGTCATCATAGGTATATGACAGGCCAGCAGCTTCCTCGCCACCAATCATCCGCTCACCAATAGAACGCAGATCAGAGACAGTTCGAGAAGACTGAATCTTAAAATTCTCAATCTCAATATCCCGTGATTCTTTAATATCAAGCGTGACATCCTCAGCCGACACAGGAGGGTTCCGTCCCACATACGCCGCAGTATTGATAAATGTGACAGATAGACCTTCAGGATCGCCTTTAGTATGTCCCGGACGGCGAACCGTATACAATGCGGTACTGTAACGCATCGGTTCAGTCTCCTCCCATCCCGGAGGCACTTCCATGGACACCGAATCATTCACGGACTCACCGCTTCGAAGCAAACTATACCGACGCTCCGACATCCCACTCTCCCCACTTTCCTGCCCCACAACAGAACAGGCAGCCAGAAAAACACACGGAAGAAGAACAGCAATTAACCACCGGTATGCGCACCTTTTAGGCATCAGTGCCCCGATTCTTTCCAATACTCATGTGGTATCCACACCACCGTGTCAAGAGCATCAGACAAGTCCTGAGAAATAGCTTTCTCGCCAGGAGCAGAACTGAGGGTGAACCTCCACATGCCATCCCACCGCCATACTTTCCAATCCTCAGCGTAATAACGAACCCCATATTTTTCATAGGTGTACGACATGCCAGCAGCTTCCTCGCCGCCAATCATCCGCTCCCCAATAGAA
>PDWI01008073.1_pt1 | contig 12509 bp, 9 predicted proteins | sample 1430891 | NCBI WGS metagenome assembly PDWI01 (sample SAMN01162508, study PRJNA174530) | Oral metagenome, whole genome shotgun sequencing project. | biome: Marine environment; feature: Marine mammal; material: Swab sample of the gingival sulcus; isolation source: swab sample of gingival sulcus... | reverse complement strand
ATATCCAGACTTCTTACCATACTTTACATAGTCTCTTTCATAAGCTATTTGAAAGTCGATTTCTGCCATCTTGTGTATCAATTCAACTATTTTATATATGTCATCAGTGAATTTACACATTATTCTTATCCCAGCAATATCGTCAATGAATTCTCCAACGTCTTCTATTGGAATTGACTTTGAGCGTGCCTTACCCTCTATAGACGGGGTCTTTTTTACTCGACCTGTAACAAATTCAATAGGAGAATACTCCCCAAGTTCATTATATTCTTTTCTTATGCCTTTGAATTTGACTTTTAATTCCTCTACAGCCTTAGAATAAGGAATTAAAAAAGTCTTCCACTCCATTGATTTTGTCTGTTTGTTTTCCAAGTCTTTCTCCTCTTTATGCTATACAACTGAAGTAACAAAGGTAATAAACCCAAGCAAGGTAAATAAGGAGAATAGAAATACAACAACAAAGAACATATTTACTTGCTTTCTACCTTGATAGTGAGTTCTGTCAAAAACTAAACCCAATCCAGATAAGATAAATAAGGCAGTAGATAAAAACGTATCAATTTTTATCAAGGAATAATCCCATGATTTTTGAACCTGACGACCGAAAAATGGTGCCCAAGTAGTGTTTGGACTAGCCATTAAAAACAATATTACGACTACCAAAACAAGGGCAATATTTACAAACATTAGGTAACGAATTTTTTTATCGACATTCTTGTCTATATTGTATCTATCTAGTAATTCATCGTCCAAAGAAGCTTTTAGCGCCTCTTTATATGATGGAGAATTGTATTTTCTTCTTCTGAGTTCTAATACTTGTAAGTGATTTATCTGAGTTATAAGTGCACCCTGAACCTTTTTATCTACGTTTGTAAATACAAACCTACAAATATAATGTTCTTTATCCTTACTATTTTGTTCATTTGAAAGAACTTTAGCTGTTAAAACCAAGGGAGATTCAGCAAAAATATTCATATATACTAGGTACTCATCATCTACCTTTAATTGTTTTGGAGAAACTACCATCATTCCACCAGCACTGACGTCTTTAGTAATTATCTCTATAGTTCCCTCGCCATGGAGTTTTTCAATAAGCATTGACTTAACTATATTTAACCTATAAAAGTCTCTACGTTGGATTTTTTCTGGGGTAGAAATCGCCTTAACTTTTAGCATAGAAATATTATCTAATAATTGCCTTGCTATAACTGTGGCTTTAAAAGAATATACATCATATTTTTGACTTTGAGGCTCTAGCATAGGGAAAATAAGTTCAAGAGTTTCGTCCTGTCTAATAGGAACCGCTCTAGCCTTTTCTATCGGAGTATATATAACCAATGTACTTTCATCAATCTGTCTTTCTACAATGGTTCTATACTGTTTTCCATCTCTAACTATTTCTAATCCATCTCCAATATTGAAGTCCATCAAACTATATTTCCTTTCTTTCTAATATTTATTGACATGGTACCTTCCAAATTCAATTCTTTCTATGTTAGGAAGTTCTGAAATAAGCCTATCAACTCTCAAATCCATGTCTTTTTCTTCTACATCAACACCCTTTTTTTTCAAGTGTTTCATTATACTAATCATCCTAATAGGATACTTGCATGGGTTTTTAAAATAAGGATGTTTTTGTATAATTTCAAGCAATTCTTCATCCTTGTAATATGTTCTAGTATCTAAAATTTGTGTCTTTACATTCTGAATATACTCTCTTACTAGGGCGTTTGAACTTGTATCTTTAGACAATTCTTCTATTTCATTTATCAATTCAATCAAATCCAAATCGCCCTTGGGTAAAGGAATTGTTTCTATTTTACTCGTTCCAGAGTCCATTTTTATCTCCTTTTTCATAAAATATTACTTAATTATAAAACCATACACTAAATAATTATATATGTTTTGCCAATCTTTATCAATAAAATATAGTTTTTATATTAAAATTAGTAAATCTTAACCATAAATTTTATTCGCCGCAGACCACACCTTGTCTAAATTATAATATTCACGTTTTTCCCCATTAAAAATGTGAATTATAAAGTCCATATAGTCTAGAACAATCCAATCTCCGCCTTGTAGCCCCTCTTTATGATGGAGGCTAACGCCTTCCTTTTCAAAAAAATCCTCTGCATAGTCCGCTAAAGAAACTGCCTGCCTAGGATTAGATGCACTAGCTATTAAAAAATAATCAGATATACTACTCAATCCTTTTAAATCTAAAATAACTGTATTTTCTGCCTTATGTTCATCTAAGACATTTGCACAAGCAACAAGTTTTTCCTTAAAATCCATCTTTGCTCCTTTCCAATAATAAATTATACATATCTACAGACTTTGTATAAATCCTTTTATCTATTTCTACTAAATACTTAAAGTTATTTTTCAAATATTCTAAACAAGCCATTTCTAAGTTTTTCTTGCTTAGTTCTCTTATTTTATTGCAACTCGGGTAGTCTCTTTTTGGCTCGGTAGCATCAGCTAAGTACACTATCATATCGAGTTTTGTCATATCAGTAGCTCCAAATGTATGTTTTGCAATAGCTGATAAAATCTCTTTATCATCAAGTCCATATTCATTTTCTAAAATATATGCAGCTATTTCTCCATGAGCTAGGTTGGCTTCATCAATAAAGAATTCGTCAAAATTACCACTTTTCTTTAGTTCTTTTAGGGAAGCTTCATTTGACATATATTTTGCAAAATCATGTAAAAGCCCAGCAAGATAGGCTTTTTCTTCGTCTTCACCGTGTATTTTAGCCAATTCTATAGCTGTTTCTGCAACCCTAAAACAATGATTGTAACGCTTTTCTGACAGGTTTATTTTCATATCTTGTAATGCTTTTTCTTTATTAAACATATAGCTCCTTTTCAAAAATAAATTTTTCTACTTCTACAGGCAATAAATATTTTATACTCTTGCCATCTTTGACATTTTCCCTTATTCTCGAGGACGATATATTAACAAGCTCAAAATTCCTTAAAATTATATCCGCTCCCCTATCTTTTCTTAGGTGTTCCAATTGCTCCTCAATGGCTTTTTCATCATGACCAGTCCTCATAGCAAGTAGAAATTTTATATTCTTAAATAACCAATCAACATTTTTCCACGTCTCTATGGTGAATAAAATATCCGTACCTATTACAAAATAAAAATTAACACCCTTATATTTTGACTGAAGTTCCTTTATTGTGTCACAGGTATAGGTATTGCCACCCCTCTTTATTTCTATGTCCGAAACTATAAAATACGGATTGTCTTTGATGGCAAGTTTTATCATCTCATACCTTATTTCTGATGACTTAACATTGTTATCCATCTTATGATATGACCTGCCCGTAGGCATAAAAACTATCTTATCTAGCTTTAATTCCTGTCTAAACCTCTCGCCAAGAAGTAAATGCCCATAGTGGATGGGGTCAAAAGTTCCGCCTATTATGCCTATATCCAAACCATTACTCCACTACGGCAACTCTATAATTGGTTTGTCTGGGTTTCTCTTGTATATTACAAGTTTTCTACCAATTAATTGCACAAACTCTGACTTACTTCTTTCACATATCTTTTCGCTAGCTATTTTTAAGTCATCTGGGCAAGTGTCTAAAAAACTAATTTTAATAAGTTCCCTCTTTTTTATAGTTTCCCTGATTTGCAAAATCACTTCTGCACTTACCCCATCTTTTCCAACTTGTATTACTGGTCTCATTCCGTGAGCCAGTTTTTTTAAATACGACCTTTGTTTTCCTGTCATTTTTTTCTCCACTTTCTTTATTTGCTATACATTTTATAATTAACTGTAAATTTTAATCATAAAACTCAAATTCACTATCAAATATTCTAACTGTCTGACCTTGTTCTATTCCCATCTCTTTTAATTTTTCAAAGACACCCCTGCGTTTAAGTACACTTTCAAAATTACGCAAACTATCATAATCCTCGAAATTCGTAGAGTACATCAACCTCTCTATACCTTCTCCAGATAGGACAAATTCATCACCTTCAATAGATATGTCTATCTCATAAGGGTTGGTATCATAGTAATCGTCCTCTACCTCTACAATTTCAACAAAGTCCTCAACTGGTATCTCATCTAACATGGTGGTTACATATTTCATAGCCTCCGTTAGATTTTTTCCACTAACTGCAGAAACCTCAAATAGTTTAAGTCCTTTTTCCTCAATAAATGCTCTAAATTCACTTATTATCTCCTCGTCAAAGGCAATATCGATTTTATTTGCAATAACTACCATAGGTTTTAAAAAAACATCTAAGTTATATTCTTTTAACTCGTTCATTATTATATCGAAATCATCCACTGGGTTTCTGCCCTCTGATGCAGAAACATCAACCACATGAACCAATAACCTAGTCCTCTCTACGTGCCTTAAAAAATCGTGTCCAAGACCTACTCCCTCGCTTGCTCCCTCTATCAAGCCAGGAATATCAGCCATTATAAAGGTCTTTCCTTTTATGACTTCGACCAATCCTAAGTTTGGTTTTAGCGTTGTAAAATGGTAGTTGGCTACCTTTGGTTTTGCCTTGCTCATACTTGATAAAATCGTTGATTTGCCGACATTCGGAAAACCTAACAATCCAACATCGGCAATAGACTTGAGTTCTAAAACGAGAGTTCTCTCTCTACCCTTAAATCCAGCTTGGGCAAAATTTGGGCTACGCCTCACAGACGACTTGTATTCGGTATTTCCCTTGCCACCCTTGCCACCTCTAGCTGCGACAAATTTTGAGTCTGCCTTAGACAAGTCGGCTATTACATTTCCGCTATCCGCATCTATAACTATAGTTCCTATTGGAACTTTTATGATACAATCGTCGCCATTTTTTCCACTAGATTTTCTTGAACTGCCATCTGTTCCATTTTGCGCCTTAAAAAGTTTTTGATAATTGAAGTCCATCAAAGTACGCATACCAGTGTCTACTACGAATACAACATCGCCGCCCTTGCCACCATTGCCACCATCTGGGCCACCTGCTGGCACATATTTTTCACGCCTAAAAGAAACGATGCCATTTCCACCGTTTCCCGATTTTATCTTTATTTCTGCCCTATCTACGAACAAGTTTCCCTCCTATATGTGTTTAACAACACTTGCTATAATTGATGATACACTAGAAACAAATTTATAATGGTGTCTTTCAAATTCATGCTCATTTATATTGGAAAATACTATTATCTTTCCATAGTCTTTTCCCATAAATGTCATAGTTGAACTTATATATGTACTCCAATTTAAGGTCTTACCCTCTCCTTTTGTATATGTTTCATCCTTCCAATCAACAAAAAATCCATCCTCTCTTTTTAGCATTTCATCTATTATTTTTTTATCAAGAAGGCTTTTTAAATATAAATTATCATCATTTTTTGACTTGCTAAAGATCTTTCCACTCTTTAAAACTATAGATATCCCATTCGCTTCAACTATATCTAAAATTCGAGATAAAATTTCCTCTATTCTATCCTCTGTACTCATATATTTAGAAATAGTATTATTGATTTCAAAAATAGCATTCATTCTGCGACTGTCCTCAGAAGCAGATATACCCAAAACCCCAGCCAAATTATCATAAGAATTATCTTCTTTGCATATATTTGTATCATATACGCTTACCATATTTCTGCCATTATTTTTTGACTTATATAGTGCCTTGTCAGCATTTTCTATCAAACTATCAAATGTCTTGCCATCTTGTGGATAGCATGCAGCACCTACACTTATTGTAAGAGCTCTATCCTCACCCAATAATTTTGCTTTTTCAATAGCTTGTCTTATCTTATCTGCCACACTTAAAACTATTTCTTTCTTAACATCATTTAAAACTATAACAAACTCTTCGCCACCATATCTACCGAGTATATCACTCTTTCTTATGCTATTTTTAAGTATTTCAGCAACATCTTGTAATACTTCATCGCCCCTAGTATGACCATAGGTGTCATTTACATCTTTGAAATGGTCTATATCCAACATAATAACTGAAAAATTAAGGTCAAAAAGGTTACCTTTTTCAAATAGTTGCTCTACCCTGTCTTGAACATAAGAGCGAATGTGTATACCAGTAAGTTTATCAACCGTAGCTTTTTGAGTCATTTTATAATCATTGATAACCAAGGCAAGCAAGGGTTCATATTTTTTTATTTCACTGTAAGTTTTAAAGTTTATATTATTAATAACTTTATTTGACTCCAAATAAACATAAGCCATTAACTTATTTTCATTCTTTCCTCTATCTTTCAATCTCCTTGAATAAGTATTTTCTTTCTCTTTTAGATATATTGGGAAAAACAACTTAGTACTTTCCATCCTAGAATATATGTCTAAAGAAAAATTCCAATCTTTGTTTTCAATATAATACTTCATCCCTGTTCGCATATCTGAAATATAATCTATAACGACAGGGTCATAATCAGAATTTGTAGAAAAAGTTTCTATAACATCTTTATTGTCGTCAAGTAAAACCAAGCAACCATACTGAGAAAGAGTAAATTGAGTTAAAAACTTAATCGTCTTTTGAATATTAACTTTATTTTCCTCATCCAATGTCAAAATATAGTCTTGCCACGAAGGTATTGATATAGAGAAAATGTTTTTATATAAGCTTGAAGAGTAATTCTTAAAGTCTTTGTCTTTAGACAATTTTGCTATAAGTTTATCTTGGGTAAATAAATTCTGTTTTTTCTTATCAATAGAAAATAAGTCTACACCGTATAATTCTTTCTGTATTATTACTATCCTATTTTCTATCTTGCTATACGACCTGCCAGTTTCAAGCCTTTGCAGTCTATATTCTATAGGAAAATTATCCAGTTCGTCAAAAATCTGACCACGTGCCTCTATATAATTAGCCAAGGAATTTACATAATCATTTTCTTTATAATAAATATCAGCCAATATACAATATAACTTCCACCTAAAACTATCATCCAATAAATTTATATCGTCCGCATAATGAGTTATCTTTTCTACATCATTGTCAAGTAGTGCCTCGCATATTTCATACTTAAACAATAACTTTTTATTTTCCTTGTTGTTAATGACAGAGTCAATTTGTTCGTATATATAGTCAAACAATAATCCTTCATCGTTCAAAAAAGTATCTATAGCAAAATCCAACAAATAGTTTTTTATCAAAATTCTTTCCTCTATACTGTCTGCTACCATTATTAAAGTTGCTATTTCTTGGTATTTAAATTCCGTTTCAAAGAGCAAGTAATTCATATATTCAAACTTTATCTTATGTAAACTAAATTCCATTTTTTTAAGAGAAGTCAAGTGAGAAATCCCGTTATCTTCTATTTCATTGATTAGTTCCCTTACCCTATCCAACTCCCTAAGTTCAAGTAAAAGTTCTGATTTAACAAGCAAATACGAATAATAGTATACACTTAATGCACTATCTTTATTAAGTTCAAAAAAGATTTTATACTTATCTATCTGTATCTTACACTCATCATAGTCCTTTAAATACAATTTCAACCTAGAAATGCTAATAGCCGACAACATCAAGGCATCTACTTGAGAGGACAAGGATGCGTATTGTTCTGCCATCTTATAGTATTCCTCTGAACTTAGAAAATCATACTGCATCTTTTTCAGATGTGCAATATCTATCAAAAGGAAGGTGTTTTTCCACAAAACATTAAACTCCTCAGCTATGTTATAAGCCTCTTTGAGATATTTTTCCGCAGCGGAAAAATCGTTGTCGTGTTTAATAGAAATATTTGCTAACAACCTATAAGCAAATATCAAGTCTGTCTTTGTTCCTTCATTATTCAATATCGAAATACTATTTTCTATCTTTGTTCTAGCATCTATATACTTAGAGTTGACTACGTCAAAGTATGCTTTTTGAAGTAGCATAATTGACTTATAATATCTATTTGAAATTTTTTCTAGTTCGTCAAAGTCTTTTTCAAAATAAGAAAAATCGTCATTTTTTCTAAGCTTAAGTTTTAGTTTTATACTCAAAAACTTAATTCTCATCTTAAAATCATCGTCTATTTCATCGAAAAACTTATTGTTAATATCCTTTATAATTCTTTGAGCTTCTATAATTCTGCTTTGAAAAATAAAAATCTCAATAAGTTTTTCCATAGATGAAAATTTTAATTTAGGCAAATTAAATTTATCTCCCATTTCAATTAATTCTTTATATGATTTTTCTGCCTTTTCAAGTTTTCCTATCTTATACTGCAAGTCAGCTATATCTTGTATAATAGAGAGTCTATACCCTTCCATTGAATTTGTTTCACTTATAGATAAGGCATATTCAAAATACTCTATAGCCTCATTCCATTTTAAGTCTTTGCACTTTGTTATAGCATTTTCTTTAAGTGCTTGTATTGCTTTTTCTACCTGATTTGACTTTGTGAGATGGTATATGTAAGAATCAAACTCTATCTTGTTGTGATTTGTAGTATCATCCTCGTAAAAACTCGTAATTTTCTTATGTATTTCTATCTTAGTATTAATGTTTATGCTATCATAAAAAGCATTTAGCAATCTATAATCCTTAAACTCGTAATAATTACCCCAATCTGTAACTGATTTTTGCAATATATTAGATGAAATCAAAGGTTCTAGAGCATCTTTAAATCGCTTTCCACCTAGACCAATAAAATTAATTGCAAAAAACACATCCACTTCTTGGTTGAATACCGCAATATGATTTAAAATAGTAATTGAGTCTTGTGGTAAATTTATAAGTTTTTGGTTAAATTCATCTATTGGAAGTGATAAAATTTCCTCTCTAGTGTGGGTCAAAAGAAGGTTTTTAACCAACCAAGTCCTATTATCGGTTATCCTTATTCTGTCATTTTCTATCATATACAAGATGGTTTTTTCAATCTTTCTTGGGTTTCCATGACATATTGCATTTATTTCCCTTGCAATTTCCTTACTTTCGTCCCCAATATTCAATAAATTATCTACATAAAAAACCGTTTCGTGATGGTTAAAAGCTCCTAATTCTAAGCTGAAATATTCATCGCCACTACACCAGTCTTGGATTTCTTGAGGCATATTTCTTGCCGAAAGCACCAAATAAGGAGCATTTTTTATTGGAGATGTTATTAGAGCAACAAGTAATTCCAACTCTTTAGAACTTAATTTGTCGACATTATCTATTATTATAACAGAGGAAATATTTGAAGATAAAAATGATACTAAACTCAAAAATCTCGATGTTATTCTATTTTTAAGCACCATTTCATCGTCAATACTCGACGCTTTCATTCCCCACTCTTCACTGTATTCGGGTACCAAATGCAATAAATCCGCACCATATTTTTCAATAAAAGACGATGTGGGGTTATAAACCGTGAGTATCTGTCTAACTATGTATCCAAAGTTTGGATACTCGCCATCTAAATCATCCCTTACATCTAGCAAAAGCGAATTTATATTTCTAATTTTTGAAAAATATTTGATTTCAGATAAAAACCTACTCTTTCCCATACCTGTTTTCGACCTAACAAACATTACATTTTTGCCAGAACCATCTTCAAAATAAGAGGAAATCTTATCTAGTAGGCTATCTCTCTTTTCTTTGTGAACTACAAAAGGAGATGAAAAATCTAAATCTTCATAATATTTTCTATCAAAAAATTCATTACTTATACCAAGTATATCACTAGCCTCATTCCAAAACTCCATAATAGACTTTGGTCTTTTACTAATATCCATATTTATTGAACGAGAGATAAGGTTTGAAATTCTAGCATCCATGCTCTTTAGACCTTCATAATCAACGTTTTCCCTCTCGTAATCACTTCCTGTTAATAAATAATACGTTATCATACCAAGACTAAATATGTCTGATTTTGTGCTAAGTTTTACCGACTCCATACCAGAAACGTAAAAAATTGAGTCGTTTTTTGACGGGAACTTCAAGGTTCTATTAAACACGATACTAGCCATATCGTTTAATTTTACTTTTAAATTCTTATTTTCATCTCTATATATCAAGATATTTGGAAAAGATAATTTGCCATATACAAAACCCTTGAAATGAAAATATGATAGTGCATAAAGAATTTTTTCTAATACAAAAAGTCTGTCCTTATAATTCAAATCAGTATATTTAATGATTTTATCGTCTATGAACTCCTTAGTGTAGAAATACTGCATTTCCTTAGTACTAGAAAATTCTTTAATTAAATCAAAATTATAGTCTAATAAAATATTTTCGTGCTTTATCTTACTAAAACTAAAAAAGTTTTCTATAAGTGGATTATGACTATCTATATTTAGACCTTTGTTAAATAATCTCAATAATTTTTTTTCGCCAGTCTTTTTATCATAAACTACAAAACTTCTACTTTCAGAATCGATATCAAAAGGCCTTTCAATTAAATACCTGCCATTAATAATATCCATTTTACCCCCTTACACCCAAAGTTCATAATTCAAAAAAGTATTAGTTTTTATCAAAATTAAGCCCTTTAAATAATTTCTCATCTTCCTTAAATTCAGAGTGCATCATCTCAGCTATTGTTCTTATCTCATCTTGAGAATGTTTTTCTTTTCTTAAAGTTAGGAAATGAGACAGTGCATAAAAGTCAGCAAAAAACTCAGTTCTTCTAATATTGCAGTTTATAACTACATAAGGCGATAAATACTTTAAACCAGCCTCGATAAGTTTATCATATATAACACAAGATGACTCATAAACTCCTTTTATCTTGCTATTTATAAGGTCTTGTATGTCTTTGTTATCGTCTTTTCTCGTTTCTATAGGACAAATATACCCATAGTTTACACTAGGCATAAATGCTCTATAGCTAAATGCCCTATGTCTTAGGAATTGGTGGTGGCAAGCCTCTGTCATATTGACTCTAACCCACCTACCCATAGTTTTAAAAACAGTAGGCAGTTCATCAAACCTTCCCATTTTACTTAAATCGCCATACCTATTGATAAGGCTAACATCTCCTGTAAGTTTGTCATCAACAGCCACACTTACATTATCGTGTTCATACCTCTCAGCTACAATATCGACATTTTCGTAAAAACTCTTAACAAAACTCTCTAAATAAGGCGTTTTTTCTGTGTGTTTTACCATTCCAACAGAAACTTTTTCTGCTTCCTCTTTCATAGCGAGAGCAGTAGAATAAACTTCATTATTAAGCCCCTCATAAGACATCAACTCCGATAAAGTATCGCAAAAAGCCCTTAAATTAGACTGCATACCCATATTTGCATGTGTAGATAGCGGCAAAACATTCCTAGCGTTTTCAAAAGCCTTGCCAGATAGTTGTTTTTCGCTAAGTTCTGGGTATCTTATTTTGAATAAATCGACAAAGTTTTCATAAATTTCGTTGTATACAGCAAAACAAAAATCGCAAAATGAAATATACTCATCTCTTAATTCTGGGAATTTATCTAATTCAGAGGGAATATAATATGATTTAGGGGGATTGTACCTCAAAGAATACTCTATATAGCTCATAAATTTAGATGGCTGTACCGTTTCTAGTATTTCTGTAAACCACCTAGACTTATTCTCAAAACACATTTGCAAGGTGTCAAGTTCCTTAATAGAACTATGCCCATAATCCACACCCCATTTTTCCATAAAACCATTTGCAACAACATAAGACGACTTAAACAGTTCATAATTTGCATCAGTAGGTAGGTTTATCATATCTTCTTCTACCATTTTTATTAAGTCCTCTCTAAACCCTTCCTTTTGACGAGAAACCTTGCTCATCAACATAGCCCCTAGAATACTAGGAACCAATGGCATAAATACGTCCTTGTCCTTGTTTGTCATCAAATGCTTATATTCACTCATAATTATATCCTCCTAAGTACTGCTTTTTTGACAAGTATATTTTATCATTTTTTTCCTATAATGTAAAAGAAAAGGTCAGCTTTTTCAAGCCGACCTTTTGCCAAGCACCGTCATCTCGACCGAGTATGCGTAGCATACGAGCGGAGAGACCTTACTGTACTACTCTACTTACCTAAGAACCTTAGTAATATTGCTGCTAACTCCTGTCTTGTTGCAGTACCTCTTGGGGCTAATTCATCACTCTTTCTGCCTTTTATTATGCCCTTTTCTACTGCCCACTTCATAGCATCCTTAGCCCATTCGCTAATCATATCTGTATCTTTATAGCCTTTTAATGTTTGCTTGCTTGCTGGCTTGCCTGCATACCTATATAGCATTGTTACTAGCTCTTGTCTTGTCACATCTGACATCGGTCTTGTGCCATCTGATATACCTTTTTCTTTCGCCCACTTCATTGATGCTGAATACCATTTAGCACCATCATTTCGAGCTTGTTTAGCAGTGCCATCAATCCTATTCAACACCGTATACATCATAGCCCTTGTAACGTTTGACTTTGGCGAGAATTTGCTCTTTGATGTTCCCTCAAACAGTCCTAGTCTTACTGCCTTTGTGATATAGCCTTTTGCCCAGTTTGATTTCACATCTGTAAATTTCGATACTTTCGCCTCTGCCTCTTTCGCTGTCATCTTGTACT
>PDWI01008071.1_pt1 | contig 12510 bp, 13 predicted proteins | sample 1430891 | NCBI WGS metagenome assembly PDWI01 (sample SAMN01162508, study PRJNA174530) | Oral metagenome, whole genome shotgun sequencing project. | biome: Marine environment; feature: Marine mammal; material: Swab sample of the gingival sulcus; isolation source: swab sample of gingival sulcus... | reverse complement strand
CGCCGACAAGTAGGCTTTGACCACGACATATCGGGTATCAAGCGCAATAAATCAGCGATTGCCCACTATATCTTGTTTAAAGAATATGCCGATAAAGTCGATCTCAATCACACGGAAATGGATATTGCCCAGTCGCTTAATAAGGCCTTTATCACCGACCAACAATACCTGTCTAAGTTGGTGGCATCACTGGATCCATTTTTGGCCAAAATGACATCAGGAGCGGTAGCCGAATTGATTGCGCCTAATTTTGAAGACAGTAGCAAAGATGTTTTTGACTGGGGCAGTATTATTCAATCGGGTGGTATCGTCTACATCGGCCTCGATGCGCTATCTGACCAAGAGGTTGCCCGTGCCGTGGGCGCATCGATGTTGGCCGATTTGACCTCGCAGTACGGTCGCATCTACAAAGAAGGACGTGATCACGGCCTGCCAAACTTACCCAATGCAGAAAAGAAAAAACACCCACCCATTCGTATTCATATCGATGAAGGTAACGAACCAGCCGATAAATCACTGATACCGTCTTTAAACAAAGCCGGTGGTGCAGGCGTAGGGGTGACGGTTTACACACAAACGTCATCGGATTTGGAAGCGCGATTAGGCAGTGCTGCCTTTGCCAATCAGATGCTAGGCAACTTCAACACGGTAGGGTCTTTCCGTGTTCAAGACGAGGCTACCGCCAATATTTTTACGTCCAAACAGCGTGATGTTACCGTCACTGACTTGGCGACTTTTTCAGGCTCAAGTGACAGTTCAGATATTGATTCGGGGATTGATTTTAGTTCCAGCACCCAAAGCCGTACCACCACGGATAAGGTGCAAAAAATTTCGACTCAGGACTTGACCCAACTGCCCAAAGGTCAATTTTTCTGCATGATGGACGGCAACAAACTATTCAAAGTACGCGTGCCGTGGTTAGAACAAGATGATAGTGACATCCCCGAAGACGTGCGCGAAGTGGCCGAGTTAATGCGTAATAACTACCGTTCAGCTGTTCCTGACTGGTACGACTTCAAAGACGAGTTTGAGCCAACCGAGGTGTTAAAAGCTGACGGCCTCAGCGTGTCAGGTTTTCAACTCGAATTAAAAAGCAATTATTCAATGGCCGAGGCGGAGGGAATGGAATATGGCTACTAAGCAACCCACCAATCCACCGCCTAACAAAGGTCACTCACCATTTAATTTGATTTTCAAACCCGTGGGTATCGCTTTGGGCATCGTGTTCTACATTGGCATCTCCGTTGTGGTTTCTGTCATTGTTGAATGGGTAGGTATGGCTTTCTTTTGGGATGCCAACCATGCCCAACGCACTTTGCAAGCTGAATTTGCCTACTTGGGCGATAACTTCTCCATGACTCTGTTAGGTGTGTCGGCTAAAGATGCTGCACTCATGGTAATCGGCTATCTCAATAACTATCTCTTTAATTTCAAAATCAACACCAATGGCATGATGGTGATGGATTGGCTCAATGCAATGGGGGAATCTGTCAAACCTTACTTAAACGCGGCCGTGTATATCTGCATGGTGACGGCGGTACGCTGTGTGATTATCGCCTTGTCGTCAGTGATGTTCATCATTATCGGCTTGGCGGCCATTGTTGATGGACTACATCGCCGCGAGCTGAGAAAGCTCTGTGGTGGCGTTGAGTACGGTGGTGTTTATCACCGTGCCAAGGCATGGGTTCCGCGCGCAATTATCGTTAGCCCAGTGCTCTATCTTGCTTGGCCTTCGGCCATTAATCCGAATTGGATTTTATTGCCTGGCATGGGCTGTTTTTTCCTTGCCGTCTATATCAGTTTTGCAACTTACAAGAAATACATTTAGGGAGGTTTTTATGTCAAACAATCATAAAAATAATAAAGGAGTAAGAAATATGCTCTTGGGTGCTGTCGCTGTTTTGGCAACACTTTCAACGGCACAAGCCAATGAGCGCAACGACATCAATCAAGTGCTCAAAGAGGTGAATTACTTGCAGGAAGTGGTGCGACAGCTCAAATATAAGCATCGCAACAATCGTGGCAAAGTGCGTTTTAACTACGATGCCATGCTAGCCCAACTAACGGCCATTAGACGTGGCACAGAGGAATATCTCAATAACGATATTAAAACACTACATGTCAAGCCGCCCGCAGTCGTCAATCCCATGCTGACCAAAGTGAGAAAGAACTGATGAAAGCGGCAACGATTGAAAGTGTTTCAAGTGCCTTTGACAGTGGTGGTGGCATCTCACCCAATATGACAACGGCAGGCCTGTTTGTTGTTTCTTTGGGACTGTTAGTCGTCTTTGGCATCTTTATTATTTTAAAAAAGGCAAACCGCGGAGGTGAAGATGAAGAGAAAAAGGAATTTTTTAAAATTGTAGGTATATTTATTATCACGTTGCTTACTATTTTACTCTATTCCTCAATTGCAACAATAAAATAAAAAACAAAAATAATTCAAAAACCAATTTATTACTTAAAAGGTGTATTTATGAAAAACTCAATATCAATTAATTACTTAACGTTACATCGCTGGACAATCGCACTGCTTATGGCCTTGCTGTGTTTTTATTTGTTCATACCCGAATTTAGCTATGCAGGTAATGGCAGTGGCAGCGGTGGTAGTGGTGGGCTATTGCCTACAGGAAGCGCCCTAGATGTACCAGGCACATCGGAGAGTGATTCGTGGGTCAAGAAATTTGGCTTTATCATTCGACTAGTCATCTTCATCATCTGTATTGCCGCGCTAGGCTTAGGTATTGGCGATTCGATTTTCTCGCTGTTCCGCACCATCAATGATGCACGTCAGTCGGGTGAATGGGGACCAGCGATGAAAAATATCGGCATCGTCATGGCAGGTATCGTCTTTGCCATTGTCTTATTCGGTATTTTGAACGAGTTTGTGTTTGCCGCCATCGAAAAATTCTTCACTTAATATGAGCAAGAAACCAGCAAACACATTGACACAGCTAGAGGAGGAACCCGAATCAGGGTTCCTCGGCTGTACTTACACAGAGATTAGCAATGCGTTAAAACGTAGCTTAATAGTAACGGCGATGGCCACTTTGGTGATTACCCTCTTGATACGTTGGGAAATTGCTGCCGTTATAGGCATGATTTGCGGTGGCATTAATTTTCGCTACGTTACACTCAATTATTCCAAAAATCGTTCGGATAAGCCGCTGTATTATCACAAGCACTTAGCAACCCATAGAACAGCATTATTTATCAGGCCTGCTAGGGCTTATCAGCGCGAGCGCAATGGCTAGTTTCAATTTCTATCAAGTAAAACAGGACAAAAAACATGGCTAAACCCAAGGACAAACTCGAACTTTTTATTCAAGAAAATCGCTATTTAAAACGCGTTATCGTGTTATTTTTTATCGTTATTATTTTCTTAGGCTTCGCTATTTGGCGGTTGCCTAACCAATTTGTGGTATACACCGCCCCCGATGTCACCAAAGGCTTTGTGCAAAAAACAGGTACTGTCCCCCCTAGCACTGTCTATGGCTTTGCGCGTATGTTGTGGGAAACGCTGAACTACTGCGAAGATGATTGTGCTCGCGAATATCCTCAAAAAATTGACGATTATAAAAACTACCTGACTAGGTCTTGTCGTCACGACCTGCTCTCACATTTCGAGAGTAATAAGCAACTTTATAACTATCGTAGTCGCATGTTGCTACCCAGTGACAATAGCTTATTTAGCAACGACAAAATTAAACAGGTGTCAAACGGTGTATGGTTCGTTAAACTCGAATACACCTTGCGTGACGATGTGCGTAACATTGAGACGCGCAATAACTTGATGTATTACCCGATTAAGGTAGTGCGCTCCAATAAACCGCTGACGCTCAATCCTGTCAATTTAGAAATTGATTGCTATTTTGGCGATGGCCCAGCAATACTCAAGCAAAACACCGTAAAGCAAGCAACACCATAGGAGTCAGCAATGAAATCTAGACAATTAACTAAAAAAATTGCCAATAATATCAGCAACCGTTTAAGCGCGTTAGCATTGAGCAGTCTGCTCATTAGCTTTAACGCTTCGGCATTGGAGAAAATCCTGTCGGAAAAACTGATTGATGTACCATTGCCACCCAATAAAGAAATCATTATCAAATTCCCACAAGCGGTCACCCACACCGAAATTGTCGAGGGCGATAGTAATGCGCCGTTGTCACAATTTTTGCGGCCAGACGGTGTGCTGCTGTTAACGGCCAAAGAAGCCTTTGGTCGAGCACGTATGGTCGCCCCCATGATTGACGGCAATGTGGTCATTTTAGATTTACATGCTGAAATCGGGGCACTTAATTACGAAACCATTCATCTGATTGACCCCAAAACGATAAAGCCTAAAGCGAAACCTGTATCCACACCTAAGCCCCAACCGCCTGAAACCAACCCCAATAAACCCGCTTTTTTAAAAGACGGTGGGGCGATGACCAAAAATGTGAGTCGTAGCCAACGCATTGATTATCACGATATGGTGCGTTTTGCCTTTAGACATTATTCAGGACCCGCACGTTTAATTGGTCGTAAGGTATCTGGTAAAAAAATGGCCGTGAAGCGCTTTACTACCCGACAGTTTTTACGTGTGTGGCATCAGCGCATTGCCTTAAAACCACTGGCACAGTGGAAAATTGAAGGGAAATACGTCACCGTGCTTTTAGCCAATAATCTCTCTCACGAACGCATCCCTTTTGATCCACGCGCATTACGTGGCCGATTGATGTTTAGTGCTGCACTCAGCCCCGTACTTGAGCCGCAAGGCAGTGTCAATGACCAAACCCTATGGGCGGTGATAACAGCCCTACCTTTTAATCAAGCCATACGCTAGCTTACACGTTAGGAGAAAAGCCATGAAACTTGCAAAAGTTATTTTGGGCATCGTCGTCTTCATTGTCTTGGGTGCTGCGGCATTTATCTTGAGAAGCGATAAGAAACCCATTGTCAATAATCAGCGCGATGATGGTTTCGTCGAGTATCGCCAAGGTAAACGCGGTGACGACCCGTTGTATTCGGAGGAAATCCGAAAGAATACCGCGCTGACTCAGTCCACACTGGACAAACAAGCCGCTTTAGAAAAAACCCTGTTCGATACGATAGGTAAAATCAAAGCGGACAGTGAAAGACAAAGTCAAGCATCGCAGGAAAAAATTAATGAATTAACAGCAAAAATTAACCAATTACAAAAGCAAAGTAAAAATTCAGCTGCGGAAAATGTCGATGCCGTCAAAGCTGCTATGAACAAGCAAATTAACCAATTGACCGAAACCGTGACGGGACTACAGAAAACACTGGCCGAGAATGTGACTGCAAGCCAGAAAAAAATTCAGTCGTTAGAAAGCTATATTGAACAAGAACTCAAGTCGGACAAGGACAATGTCTCGACAACTGTGTCAGCGTTGCCTGATCTGCCCATCGGTAATACAGATAATACAAAGGAAAATTCTGACGATAATGGCTCAGGAGATACTGGCTTAGGCGTAAATGCTACGGCATTGGCACAGCCAGCTCCGCCAACGAACATTACCTATCCCTACGGCTATCATCCTTCGACAATGAACAACAAGGATGCAGAGGGCGACAGCCTGTTTTCGCGCTTAAACCATTCAATTGCCGATATAGGGGGCTTTGAAAAGACAGGTGGTGCACAAAATACCACGCCTAACGGTTATTTTTACGATAAAAACGCAGACAAAGCGAATGGCCCACTACCCGAAGTCCGCGCAAAAGCTGAAAAAGTCACTAAATGGCCTACTGTTTTCCCCGTTTATACCTTGCCACCTAACACCATTTTGGCCGATTCTTTATTGGTCACACCGATTATTGGCCGCGTACCCGATGTCAGTAAAAATGTCAGCGACCCCTACTTTTTTAAGGTGGAAATTGGCTCGAATAACTTAGCCGCCAACGGTCACAACATTCCAGGCATCGCCAAAATGATCGCCAGTGGCTATTCGACTGGGGTGCGCGAACAAAGCTGTGTCCGTGGCTATATCGACAGCCTCACCTTTATTTTTGTCGATGGACGCATCGTCACGCATGGCAAAGCTTCCAACAAAGGCAAAAGCAATGGTGAAGCCTTGGGCTACCTTACCGACAAATGGGGTAAACCCTGTATTCGCGGTGAGTATATTAACAATGCTAAAGACTACTTAATGAGCCGAGGTGTGGCCGCCTTTTTAGAAGCTGCCGCTCAAGGATTGTCACAGTCGCAAGTCGATGTCAGTGAAGACGGCAACGGCAATAAGCAAGCGGTACTCAACGGTAAAATGTGGCAATTTGTTTTTGGACAAGGTGTGAGTGGTTCGGCAGGAGAAATTGCCAGCTATATCCGTGACCGCGCTTTAAATGCCGTCGATGTCGTCTATGTCGAACAGGGTAAAAACGTACAAATCATGCTTGATGCCACTATACCCATCGATTACGACAGCAAAGGACGCAAAATCAGTTACTACAGTCCAGTGGATAACACTCGTAGCTACGACTAAACGCAACAAAGAAAAGATTCGGAGAACATCATGAACACTAAAAAAATGACTCACACTACGCCCATCACTGCCTTGTTTACTCTGCTCGTTTTGGCTGGTTGTACTAGCTCAAATGGGCGTAACGAAAAACTGTTATTGCCCGATGCAGGTGCAACCACGGTGGAGTTAATGACAGAACGAAGTAATCCCGACGGTACCCATTGGGGAGGCGGTGCGGTTGCCGACTACATCGGCAGCCCCATTGTCACTGGCTATGCACCTAACAGTAGTTATACCGCCGCGCATGTGCGCGAATTACAGCGCGATTTTAAACGCGTACCTAATCCCGATGTTGTTGGCTACGTGTATCCGCACATCAACGCTAATGAAATGCCTGTATCAGGGTATTTCACCACCTTCAAACTCTATAACCGTGACCATTTTGCGCTGACATCGGAGGGTTACAATGTCCAGTAGTGTAAAAGTTAAAAAGCGCCAAAAGGCAAAGCAAGCTAAAGATCCGAATGCAGTCTCACCCTTACTAAACCTTTTTATGCGCGCTACGGGCGAGTGGCCACTATTCGGGTCGCCACCGCTATCAGAGGGACAGTATAAAAATCTCTTTCAGTCGGCTCCGTCTTTTGTCGATTACTTTCCCCTTATTGATTACGATAACGACAACGCCGTCTATCTTTTCGATGACTACGTCAACGTTGCCAAAGCCTACGAAGTGCAAACTAAGTACATGGGGGCAAAGTCAGACGGCACCTTAGACGATTTTAATACCAATATCATGCAGGCACTTAACGCATTACCAACGCAAGATGATGCACCGTATGTGGCTCAGATTTACCTCTATCGACAATCCGTACCCAATATAGGTGAGTATTTGGCATCGCATATTGAGGAAAAGATTAAACGAGAACCGTTGACACAAGCGATTGTGGAAATGACTAGGCAACATTCTGAGTTGTTGACCCATCCCAAAGGCGTGTTTCCCGATTCGCGTTTAACCAGTGAAAAAGGCTGGCGACTCAACGAGCACAAGGTTTACCTATTTATCTACAAAAAGAAAACAGAAAAAGAATGGAAAAAGTCGAAAAAAACGCCCGCTGAACAATTAAAACATGACCTTATGGCATTTAATACCGCCATGAACAGCGCTGGCCTTAAACTTATTCCACTCACTCCAGCTGGCATGATTAACTGGTTAGCACCACTGTTTGGACAGAACGAAAACAACATTGATGATGAGGCATTATCAAAGGCACAGGAAACCGCTTCTTTTGATTTGGGGCAGCGCATCTTCACTCATCAGCCTCAATACCATCAATCTGGCGAAGAAAGTGAACGTGGCATTTGGCAATTTGGCGACAAGTGGACACGCCACCTCACTATAGGCGGTATCGACAGCGTACCGCGTAGCGGTGAAGTCACCTTGGGCGAACAATCCAGTGACGGCAGTAACGTCATTATGACCGCTTCGTTGTTCGAGCGTTTGCCGTTGGGAGCGATGTTGTCCTACAACATCATTCCGCAACCCGACTACCTTATGCGACAAGAGGTCGATAAAATTTTGTTTATGTCTCAAGACAATGCCTCTAGACAAGCGCAATACGCCACCGAACAGGCCGAAGAAGTCCACAACGAAATGATGCGGAATAAACACAAGGTTTACTACGCGCAAATGGGACTTTACCTGTTTGCCGACTCGTTGGAGGCGCTGATTGATGACACGGAAATTGCCATTTCAGAAATTAAAACTACTGGCGTGATTGAAGTAATACCCCCACATTTGGATTTAATTTCACAAGACACTTTTATTCGCGCTTTGCCTGGCGTTTACGATTGGGCGCACGACAGAAAGGCCGCACTACGCGCACGCAAGGTTTACACAGCGCATCTCGCTTCACTATTACCGTTTTTTGGCAACAAGTCGGGTGGTGAAAACCCGTGTTACATCATGTACACACGTACTGGTGAGCCATTTTATATCAATCCCTTTCATCCCAAAGACCGCGAGAAAGTCTCGCATGAAGTGTTTTTCGGGCCATCGGGTTCGGGTAAGTCAGCCACTATTTTTTACATGACGCTGATGTCGATGGCAGTCAACAACCCGCGCACCTTTTTATTCGATTACGGTGGCTCGTTTAAATTGTTGGCTGATTTTGCCGAACAACATGGAAAAAAGGTTAAACGCATTGAACTCAATAACAATTCTGAGGACGTATTAGCGCCATTCTTTGAAACGCAAAAAGCTTTAGCAGAAGCCGAAAAAGCCAAGGCGATTAGCGATGGCAACTACCAATCCAAGAAAATTGACGACAGTGTAACTGCCGAAGACGATGAAGAACGTTCTTATCTGGCAGAGATGGAATTTATACTCCGCATTATGATTACGGGTGGTAAAAAAAGCGAAGATGAAAAACTCAATACCTCTCACCAAGCGCGTATCCAAGAAGCCCTGATTCGCGGCTTGAAACTCAGCGTTGAAGAAGGTGAAGCTCATGCGCGTCCTATCCACATTGTCAAAGCCATGCGCGCTATGGCAGATGAGGAAATGCGTAGCGAAAGCGGTATCGAAGACATTGCCCTCAATCTGAGAAATATGGCGGATTCGTTGATGCTTTGGACGAAAGGCTTGCGCGGCACATTATTCAATCGACCCAGTACAGGTTTTGATGAAAAATACGATTTAACCGTGATCGAGATTGGTAGTCTGGGAAAAACGGGGGGCGCGGATATGCTTGCTGTGGCAGGGCTGTCGGCTATCTACAACATCACCGCATTGGCCGAAAAAATGCAAAACAGCGGTCGATCTATCGAGATGAAAATTGATGAGGCGCACCTGTGGGCGAAAGTGCCTATGTTGATGGATGGCTTGATGGTAGCTTCTAAAGTCTTTCGTAAGCTCAATGCGTGGCTGTGCGTAATTACCCAAGACGTATCCGACTTTGATGGTGAGACCAGCAAAATCCTCACCAATGCCGAGTTTTGGTGGCTGATGAAAATGTCGGAAAAGGAAATTAAACAAATTGCCAAAGTGTTGGATTTAGAGGACGAAGTTAAATACTTAATCAAATTCCCTATCAAAGAAGCAAGGCGCTTTGTCGAGGGCGTGTCCATTTGTGCTAAATATCCCGACACCTTAGTACGCTATATTCCGCCTTCACTGATTTTGGCATTGGCACAAACGGACGGCAAGGAAAAAGAACATCGCCACAAGATAATGGCAGAGCACCAATGCACTGAATTGCAAGCGGCCTATCTGATTGCTGAGGAAATCGAAGCCGCGAGACGACTATTTCAGCAAAGTGACTAAGAAAGCGCGCTAGCTACAACACTTCGCCACCTGATTTAAATAACTTTTGTTAATCAACTATCTAAAAGGGAATAACCATGAAAAAAACTTTATTATTGGGAATGTTTTTGGCACTGAGCGCCAGTGCACAAAGCATTAGTTTTGGCAAAATCGACTCGCCCAAGGATTTCAAAAAATACTGGAAACTTAGCGATGAGCATTTCAACAAATACGAAAAGTATATGCAGGTCGCAGGCAAATATCGCCACGCTCAGGTCAACCCCTTAATCGTGTTGTCGATGATTTCTGACGACGCCGAAGATAAAGAATATTTTGCACGAAAATCGGCTAAGTACGAAAGCCAAATGGTACAGCGCGAAATTCAAAGTGCTTGGCTAATTACCCAAGCTATGGAAAAACTAGGTTTAAATGAACAAATGGGGCAATTTTCGGATAAATTGACTGGCATTGATACGGCATCCTACGTGCCCAAAGTCGTGAAAACAACGTGGCAAACTGGCGATGAATTGGTGATTGTCGTTGATGACGTGTGTGTGCAAACCAACTGTCTGAAGCAGTTTGTGCCCTTGCTACAAGCTGTTCCAGAAAAAGTCAAAATCCAGCAACTGTTGATTGCTAAATTATCCCGCGATGAAAAGCTACAGCAGCAATTTAATGCCATGAGTCAGCCTGTGTCGAAACGCTTTAAGCTCGGTGTAAAGCGCTATGACCCAGTTGAGTTTGGCTATTTATACGGCCTGAAAAACCAAATGGCACAAGTCAGAAACAACCAAATCGTCCGCATTTTCTAGGAGAATATCATGAAAAAATTACTGTTAGTGATGGCGGTTACCACCGCGTTAACCACAACTGCCAACGCCCAAAATAAAGTCGATGAGGTTTTGGGTGATGCGAGCAAAACCTATCGTGCTGATGACGTACCAGCAGGCGAGCAAGGACGTTATTATGTACCAGGTGCCGCGGCAGGTAAAGACAATATCCGCGCAGGCTCATTCTCTAAAACATTTAGGGCAGGCGTGGGCTTTAATCCCAAATGGCATATGTCTTGTGGCGATATGAATTTCTACAATAACTATAAAGCCGAATTACAACGCATGAAGTACCAGCTGAAAAATGCCGTTAAAAAAGCGGAAGCGGCGGCAATGGCGACAGTATCCTCTGCGATTAGCGGTTTTCAGCAGTACATCATGGCGAAAATCAACCCTGTGCTTAATCAGTTGTCGTTGAAAAATTTAGATAAATATATCCAGTTGTTTGAGGCCAATGTCAAAACCTGTCAAGACTACGAAAATGATGTCAAAAATGGCAAAAACCCACTGGGAGAAATTGCCCAAATCGCCGTGGGCGATCAGTGGAAAACCACCATTGGCCTAGTCAATGCTGGCAAAGTATCACTGGAAGAAGCCAAGGAAAATTTGCACAAAGAAGCACTGGAAAAAGGCGTGGTCATGGCCGATGGCAAACACTACGGTGGCAAAGATCAAGCTCCCATAAATATCGTCAAATCATTAACGACTGCTGGTATGAACTTATTGTTGGCTCGTGGCGATAAAAGCCGATGGGATAGCGATTTTGCTGTCGATGCTAACAGTCTTAAAAACAATCCCATTCTCACCGAATTCAAAAACCCCAAGGAATTGTATAGCTTTATTGCAGACATCTATGGAGCAACCGAACAGCGCATTAACAAGTCTGCAAGCGGTGAATCGGTGAAAACCACCGCGGGACGTGGTTATGAAAAAATTTATGCCAAATACCGCAACGAGTACATTGTGCAATTGCGTAACTACGTTAATCGTAGCATCAACCGCAAAACCTTTGAAAAAAATACGAGCATCATTATTCCGCCCGCTGAAATTCAAGACATCCGCATGCTACCACCTTATCAGCGCACGGTAGAAATTGAGCAGCTCGCCCAGCAGTATGCCATTAAACGCACAAAGGAGAACCTGATTTTGGCCAAACAAGTGCTAAAAACGGGCATTTACGCCCCCGATATTCAACAATCGGGTATGAAAGGCATCGCCACGCGTGAGTACAAGTCGTTGTACTATCGCATCTTAGATGACATTTCAGAAATCGGACAGCGCGCTTATCAGTAGGCTTGACCGAGATAATCAAACTCTCTCGGTCAAATAAAATTTCAACATCATCACGAGGACATTATTATGCACACGATAACAGAGGCAGAGAATTCATCCAACAACGCTACCCAACAAGATAACACAGTTATCCTACAACCGCCAAAGCGCCGTTGGCGATGGCTCAAGCGTGGCGTGATGGCTATCGCTATTCCGCTAGGTTTGTTACTACTTTCCATGGTGATGTTGGGGCTGTTGGGCAATGATGGCATCAGAAAAATGGGTAGCTTTGTCGATACAATTTGGTTGCCAGCTTCCATTGCGCGGTTGGCATTTTATACGCTATTGGCTTTTGTGTTTATCCCTATCATTCTTCGCAAGGCAAGAGATAAAAACGCATCAACGCTGAATGTGCTCAATCTAGAGCTATCGCGTGACGATCTTGAGGAAGAAGAGCGAGCCTATATTAGTGAGCTACACAGCAAATGCGCGGCGCAAGAGCGCATCTATCAATTTTTGTTTACACATCGCGGGGTGTTTTTGGCCTCGTTGATTGTCTTTGACATTATCACCTTGCAATTACCGTATTTCTTAAAATAAACACAGGGAGTTAACTATGAATGTATCCAGTTATTTAGAAGCTTTT
>PDWI01012645.1_pt1 | contig 12511 bp, 9 predicted proteins | sample 1430891 | NCBI WGS metagenome assembly PDWI01 (sample SAMN01162508, study PRJNA174530) | Oral metagenome, whole genome shotgun sequencing project. | biome: Marine environment; feature: Marine mammal; material: Swab sample of the gingival sulcus; isolation source: swab sample of gingival sulcus... | reverse complement strand
AAAAAGAGTAGCACACCAAAAGAAATAAGCAAAATCTCGTATAACTGAATAGATTTCTCAATCTTTTTTTGGGTATCCAATATTTTTTTACGATTAATTGCCAATACCGTTTCAATCTTTTTCAATATCCTGTTCGTCAGCGCAATAACATAATCATCTTCCTGTTCTACAAGTGGCATGATTTGCATCATAATCATGGGATTACTATAATCATCAAACTGATTTAACGTATTCATGATATAAAGATGTTGCGGGATAAGACTATCATTAATTGATGCCACAATATTATGAATTAAAGCTTTTTCTTCTTGGTTCCATTCGGCTGTATGTTTAATAAATTCATCAAGCAAATTTGGAAGCACCTGATAATGTAATATTTTTAACTTCTTTTTTTCCGGTGTATTTGATTTTAAATCCACAAAAACCCAGTTTTTAATTAAGGATTTAGAGCTTAATACTGCAGTAAACAATTCTGTTGAAGCTAAATTTCCCGGAGCAATATCATGTATTAAATTATCGGTAAAAGACTTGTTGCGTTCCAACAATACAATTGAAAATAAAATAAACAACATAATCTCAATAGCGGTAATCCCTAAAACAATGTTTATCTTTTTACTAATGGTTGAATGATATTTTCTCATGCCTTTAGTATTTAAGATTTACACCCAATAAAACCATCGTAGCTTTTTTATCGGAAAACGGGAACTCTATATGCGTACTGTTAAGTAGGTTTCTGCCATTGATAAAGAGGTTACAATTTTCGTAAAAAGCATAGCTCAATTTCATATTCCATATCCAGGAAGTTTTAAGCGGTAACATACCATCAATCGAATAAAACTCTTGTTTTTTCATCACATACAGATTGGTAAATATATTCCATTTTTTTAATGGTATATAATTGACTGAAAATCCACCATAAGAAGAAGGCGTGGTTTTATGAATCATATCAATCGGTGCCGGAGGAGAGTAAATATTAGGATTAAAATTCTCCAGTGTGGTTAACTGAATATTTCCAAATAACTTCAACATTAATTTTTGGTTAATTGTATATTTAAAAATGACTGAAGCTCCTGTAATATAAGATTTTAAATCAGAATTTACATACGATTCTTCAAAAACAAAATCAGAAATCCGGTTTACTTTTTTTATGGGATAATTCTTTGTTTGATAATAATATACCGTAAAATCAGCAGAAAAATTCTTGTTAAATAAATGTTTTAAAGAAAATTCCAACATATCCATACTGATAAGTTTCAACTCAGGATTGGATTTGAAAGAAAACAATATACTTTGTCCGGTTTCTGTAAAAGAATATACCTCTTGTGTATTTAACTGATAGTAATACATAAACGGACCTCTGTGCGCCCTTCCATAATTGATATGCACCGTACTGTTTTTATCAATAAAATATTCGGCACTGAGTTGTAATGACAGGTAATTTTTGTCCGGAAGTTTATATTTATCGATTCGAAACGAAGCAATAAATCTTAAATAATCCGTAGGTTTATATTCAGAACGAAGATAACCGGCTAAATTATTTAGGTTTACTTTTTTACCAAATAATAAATCAGATGAGGATTGATTTTGAGATGTATCATCAAAAGACGAAGAAGTAAAACTAACTCCCGGAGAAAAAAGAAATTTCTTGTATTTAAAGCTATACTCTACTTTTGAAAACAAATCTGTAATATCAAACTTATATCCATCTATCCCTAAATTATTATCCTGAACGCCCTTGTTAATAGAAAATTGTGTTTCCAGGTTTTTCCAATTTCCTTTGATGTCCAGATAACTCATGTTAGATTTTCTACCGGTAATCGGAATATCTTCAATATCTAAATAAATAGTTTGAATGTAAGAATATTGCGTTCCTGTTGATACATCTAAGGTTAACGATTTGTCTTTATAGTTGGCAAAAACATTAACGGCGGCATTTTCTAAGGCCAAATTAGGATTAGGATATCTTTTGTTGAAATCAAAGGTGAAATTTTCTAAGCTTTCTACAGACATATATCTGGATTCATAAAAATTATATAGCTTTTCCTGAAACCTGTTTCGATGTTGGTAATTCGCCGATATTCCGGCAGAAAAATTCTTATGAAATGTGTGACCGGCTCTGATATAAGCTTTATAGGTTTGATAAGTTCCCGCTTGTGCACTCACTTGAGTTTTGTTTTTTTGTGCTGATGATTTTCTTGTAATAATATGAATAACACCGGTAACTGCATTAGGTCCATACATAGAAGTACAGGTAGAAGACACCACCTCTATTTTTTCAATATCTTCTAAAGAAACAGGTAGCGATTCCCAAAAAGTACCACCTTGAAAGTTATTGTATACCGGTCTGTTATCAATCATCACCAACGTCAGCGTATTTTCACTGTCAAATAATAATTTTCCCGGTGGGATATTATCGTTTCCTCTGATATGAACATCATAATTGCCATTGGTTTTTTCTCTGACAATAACATTTGGAATCAAACGAAGTGCTTCCGGAATATTCAACGCACCGGAATTCATCAACTCTTCATGAGAAATAATATTAATCGTTAAAGGCGCATTTAACAGCTTTTCTTCTTTTTTTGAAGCCGATTTCACTTTAGGATTGACAAATAATGCATAAAACTCTCCAATAGAAGTTAGCTTTAGTTTTTGCACTAAAAACATGACATCTTCAAGCGGTAATTCCAACAATTCCTCTTTCGATAAATATAATATCTCTTCCCGAGTATAATCCCTTATATTCTTATGTTCTGCCTCCTGACTATATAACATAAAAGACAGACAAAGAAACCATAAAGAAAATATGATATGTTTATTTCTCATCTCGTTTAATTATTCCTAATTTCAATAATGCATTAGATACTTTCAGCCGTTTCTTTTTAATTTTTTCAGGCTTAATCTCAAACAATAATTCCTCATCTGTTTCCACAAAAGAAATATCAATTAAAAAACTATTTTTATCACTAATAATAAGTGGTTTGTCATATTTAAATTGTTGAGCAGATTTTTGGAATGAATTATATGATTTTCGAGGTACATAAATAACTTCAGCATTTAGTAACTCTTTTATATCTTTTGTTTCTTTGATAATGATTTGTCGGTCAACTACTTTTTTCGACTGGGTAAACTCTTTTAAATAGGTAGTAATCTCATAATCTTTTCCAAAAACACAGATGGAAAAGGGTTGTTTTTTTTCTTGATGATCTACATTGGGCCAGTCAATTTTTTTTGTGAAATTATAGATATATAAGGCTTTATACATATCATACTGAGACAATGCTACTTTCTGAAAAAGTAACATTATAAGTAAAATAAAGCCATATAAAATCTTTTTTTTCATACTGTCTGTTTGCCGTAACAAATATAAACAAATAAAGCTGAAAAAATGTTTTAGCCGCTAAAATCTAACTCATTTAAACTTTTTGCATTTAAGCGAAAATTAGTAATTTTTTGTTCTGATAAAGTGTTTTTTGAGTTGCATAGCAGGGCTACGGAAAGAAAAAAACACTTTATCAGGGCGAAAAAGGACAATTTTTTAGCAAATTGAAAAAGTTTAAATGAGTTCGTTATGATAAATATAAATGAATAAGAAAGAAAGGAAAGGTTTAAACAAAATAAAAAATCGCTATAATTTTAAGATAAAACTATAGCGATTTTTGTTGTCCGACCAGGGCTCGAACCTGGACTCTTCTGAACCAAAATCAGACGTGTTGCCAGTTACACCATCGGACATCTTTATTAAAAGACGATGCAAAGGTAATATTTTTTTTATAACTGCAAACCTTTTTGCCTATTTTTTCTAATTATTTTTTACAATTTAAAACTTTTGAGATACAATGAAGCTTCCGGACCTAAGTTAAATAGCAAGTCCAACATGCTTAAATTCGGAATAAAAGGATATTTATAATCAAATACTTGCGCATAAACCGGAGATAAGTTTACAGCTCTATTTTTAATAAAATCACGATGTCGAAAATCTGTTGTTAATTTTTCCTTTTCAATATAATTTTCTGAAAAAAGTATGTTTTTTTCTAACTGTAAGGTTTGTAATAGAAACTTCATGATATTGGTATTAAAATCCAATAAAAATTCAGGTTTCTCCCATAATACACTTTTTAGCTCTTGATCATAATATTGAAAATAAGGCGATTTAGCATATGCGCTTACAATAGCACGCCAATGAATCTTCATCCAATCTTCTTTATAACTAATTTTTACCTCACAAACCGGTGTAAAATGTTTTTTCTTAATTACAGGAACAATTAAAGGATACTCGCCTTGTGCTGTAAGGATATAAGTCCGATTTCTACAGCTCTGTTTTTCATAATGTTCAAAACTATCGATAATAGAATGCTCCGATTCTAAAAATCGTTTCATATAATCAATAGAAGGAAAATAAGACGTTGGAAATACATTCATTTTTTACAAACTAAACCATTTAATATTGTATTTCGTGTTGATTTTGAAATCTAACAGGTCAAAATCACACGATATAACTTTGTTATATTTTGCAAAAATATAATTTATACCATTGAATGCATGATGATATATGTGATTTTATTGAAAAGACAAGGGTCTTTTTTTATAACACCTAACTTCTACAAAGGTATATTCAGGATTTAGTTTATGTATTTTCAAAATAAAACTTATGTAATTTCAAAGTTTAGTTTATGTATTTTCAAAATAAAACTTATGTAATTTCAAAATAAAGTGTATTTTTGTATTATGTTAGTTGAAAGAAAGATAAAAAAGCAAATTAATTTTTACGCAACAAAATATCCTATTATTGGACTGACAGGACCTAGACAATCAGGAAAAACAACGTTATTACGTAAGATCTTTTCAGATTATAGATATGTTAGTCTTGAAAATCCGGATATTCGAGAATATGCAACTGAAGATGCGGTATCTTTTCTAGGAGAATATGATGATAAGGTAATATTAGATGAAGTACAACGTGTTCCAAATTTGTTTTCTTATTTACAAACTAAAGTAGATGAGAACCACAAAATGGGACAATATATTCTATCTGGCTCTCAAAATTTTAAATTATTGCATGCTGTTCAGCAAAGTTTATCAGGGAGAATAGGGATGTTTAAATTATTTCCTTTCGATTTTAATGAATTAAAAAAAGAGAATTTGTTAAATGATAATGCTTTTTATGCACTACAAAAAGGATTTTACCCGGCTATTTTTGATAGAGATATTCCGTCAGAAAATTATTATTCCAATTATGTGGAAACGTATATTGAACGAGACGTCAATGAATGGATGAATATTTCTAACCTCCATACATTTCGGCAATTTGTCAAATTGTGTGCACATTCGGCATCACAAGTACTTAATTTAAATGATATTTCAAAAAAATGTGGCATTTCTCAACCAACCGCAAAGGCATGGTTAAGTATTTTAGAAGGTAGTTATATTATTTTTTTGTTGCCACCTTATTTTAATAATTTCTCAAAACGTATTATAAAGTCGCCTAAATTATATTTTTATGATACAGGTTTACTTTGCTTTTTATTAGGAATAACCTCTGCTGAACATATGGAAAATCAAACAATAAAAGGACATTTATTTGAAAATATGATTATTGCCGAATTGATAAAACAACAAGCCCATGAACAAAAAAATGTACAATTTTATTTTTGGAGAGATTCTAACCAAAAAGAAATTGATTTAATCATTGAGCATAATCAAAAAAACTATTTAACAGAAATAAAATCAACGGCAACTATTAGTCAAAAGTTATTTAAAAACCTCAATGATATTGCTCAGTTTTTTTCGAATGATATAGAAAAACAGTTAGTTTTTTCAGGTAAAAAACCACAAAACAGAAAAGATATAAAAATTATTGATTGGCAGCATATTACTTTATAAGCTATCAGATTTTATATTGAATTGTTTTTTATAACATCTTCAAGAATATATTCAGGATCTATTTTATGTAATTTCAAAATAAAATCTATGTAATTTCAAAGTTTAGTTTATGTATTTTCAAAATAAAGCATATCTCTTCAAAAGATATTTTGAGAGTAATCCTTTGAAAATAAATATCTAACAGAGTTATAAAATATCACTCCAAGACAAATGATTGCTTTGACGATTTCTTGTCACAATATTTTTAAGGCATCTGTTTTCTTCTTTTTCTAAAGCAGCATCGTTATGTAAAATTTCGCCGGCTGTTGCCCTTGCTTCTTGTAAGATTTCTTTATCTTTTACCAAGTCTGATAACTTGAGATGCTGAACACCACTTTGTTGGGTTCCTTCCATCTCTCCGGGGCCACGTAATTTCAAATCTACCCGAGCGACCTCAAACCCATCATTGGTACGAACCATTGTTCCAATTCTGGTGCGTCCATCAGAAGAAAGCTGGTCTTTTGTAACCAAAATACAATATGATTGGTCGCCACCTCTTCCTACCCTACCTCTCAACTGATGTAACTGTGATAAACCAAACCGTTCTGCATTTTCAATAATCATAACCGTTGCATTAGGCACATCTACCCCAACTTCTATCACAGTAGTAGAAACCATGATTTGCGTTTCGCCCTTTACAAACCGTTGCATCTCAAAATCCTTTTCCTCATTCTTCATTCTGCCATGCACAATACTCAACTTATATTTCGGCAAAGGGAAAGCCCTGGAAATGCTTTCATAGCCATCCATCAAATCTTTGAGGTCTAATTTCTGAGATTCTTCAATTAAAGGATAAACAATATAAATCTGCCGACCGATTTCAATTTGTTTTTTCATAAAGCCAAAAATCTTTAACCGATCACTGTCTCGCATATGGAAAGTTTTTACTGATTTACGTCCCGGAGGCAATTCATCTATGACTGAATAATCCATATCGCCATACAAAGTCATGGTGAGACTACGAGGAATTGGTGTTGCTGTCATCACCAATACATGTGGCGGGGTATTATTCTTTTTCCACATCTTTGCCCGTTGCGCTACACCAAAACGATGTTGTTCATCTATCACCACAAACCCTAAGTTCCGGAACTTTACCCGTTCCTCAATCAAAGCGTGTGTACCTATAATAATATGTATGCTTCCATCTAACAGCCCTTGATCAATTTCTCTTCGCTTGGCAGTTTTTGTTGAGCCGGTCAATAATTCCACATTAACATTCAATCCATCTAACATTTTAACAATGGTAGCTAAATGTTGATTGGCTAGAATTTCGGTAGGCGCCATCATGGCTGCTTGATATCCATTATCAATGGCAAGCAACATACACATTAATGCCACCAATGTTTTTCCACTGCCCACATCGCCTTGCAACAACCGGTTCATTTGCGTTCCGGTTTTCATATCAGCTCTAATCTCTTTGATTACTCTTTTTTGCGCATTTGTTAATTCAAAAGGCAAGTTTTTTTGGTAAAAGTCATTAAAAATATTACCAACTTTCTCAAAAACAAACCCGGCATATTGTTTTTTTCTCACCTCCATTTTGTGCAGCAATCTAAGTTGTATATAGAACAACTCTTCAAATTTTAACCGATAAGTTGCTTTTGCCAACCTTTCAAAAGTATCCGGAAAATGAATTTGTGTAATGGCTTCTTTAAAAGGAATAAGCTGATGTTTGTTAATGATATACTCTGTCAAGGTTTCCGGCAAACGTTCTTTTACATAAGTAATTAATTGGTAAGTAATTTTAGCCAGGATTTTTGAGGTAACAAAGTTTTTCTTAAGGTTTTCCGTAACATTGTACATGGGTTGTATGCCAAAAGCTCCGGATTTTTCATAATCAATAACATGTTCTATTTCCGGATGAGACATATTTATTTTTCCATTAAAAGATGTCGGTTTTCCAAAAATCACATACACATCTCTTACTACCAACTTTTTAATAATCCATTTTGCGCCTTTAAACCAAACTACCTCCAATTCTCCTGAATCATCCCTGAAAATCCCAATTAAACGCTGTGTCTTTCCAAAACCGGCTTCTTTAAACCCCACCAACATGGCTTTAACCTGCACATAAGGCATGTCTCCATGCAAACTTCTTATTTTATGAAAAGAAGTTCTGTCAACATATCGATATGGAAAATAATTCAACAATTGACCAAAAGTCCGTATTCCCAACTCTTTTTCAATCATCTTTGCGCGGTTAGGCCCCACACCTTTGATAAATTCTATTGACTGTTGAAGTATTTTTTCTTGCATAATCTTCTTCTTTTCACAAAAAACAAGTGACGAAAACAAATGGGATGAATAAACTGTAAGGCAATAAAAAATTTGTCACTCCTTTTAATAACGAGAAATGTAAAGTTTTACTAATTAATACATGAATAAATACAATTTGTTTATAAACTTGTATTGTTAACTGTAGTATTTGTCCATTGTTTCGGCAATCCTATTTTTTTAAGCATTTCATTAGCCTTTTCTAGCTTTTGAGGAAATAAAACCTTATTATCCAATTTTGATAATGATTTATCAATCTTTACAATTGGTATTTTTCTATCTTTTAATTTTTCTATTATTTTCATTTTCTTCTCACTAAAAAACCATTATATTCTGTGTTAAAATTAAATTCTTCCCAGTCTGTTTCTAATTCTCCTAAAACTTCAAAATCTTCTATTATTTCTTTTAAAAACTTAGAAATTCCCATCCTGTATAATCTAGTTCTTGATTTTGAGCTTCCTGTTGCATAAACCCAAGCATCAGGATATTTGTCTGTAAAAGCATAAACCGTAGCAACTACTGTTGCTAAAACCTTTTCACTATCTCCATTGTTTGAAATAACCTTATCATCTATTTCCCCTGTTTCTAAATTTTTATCTCCAAAAGCAAGATTAAAGACCTTTTAGATTAGTAGGTTGAAATTTAACTATTTTATGTATAGCGCCCTTTTTTCCTTCGCTTATAAATTCAAAAGTCATCATTTTATCACTTGAAGCTAAGGGATATTTAGGCAAGTTCATTATTTCTTTATTTGGATTGTACTTATATGCAAAGATAATGTATTTTTTGATTTATCACAAATTCATAATGATGAGCTTATTTAAACTTTTTCAATTCTAATAAGAATTGAATTAAGATGAGTATTACTTTTTGCACTAATTGCAACTAAAAAATTATTGTACTTTTGCCGCCTGTTATTATTTTATTCATCCATAAAAAATCATTCATTGAAATTACATGTATCAAAAAAAACACTTTACTTTTTTGCCGGCATCCTTTGGTTGATTGGCGGGAATATTTTACTATATAAAGGCATCCGATTTTTTATTCAACAAACCAATTCTCCTGTTATTAACATTTTTATCGGAATTTGTTTAGGACTCGCTTTCTTTTTTCTAATGTTTAAAAAGATTGCTTTTCGATATATTAACAGGATTCGGGATTTATCTCCTGAAAGATTGCCGTTTTATTCTTTTTTTAGTCCCAAAGGATATCTGATTGTTGCTTTTATGATTAGCATGAGTATTTCGTTACGAATGTCCGGTATCATTCCGGTGTTTTATATGGCTTTTATTCACTTGTTCATGGGAATACCGCTTACGATTTCCAGTGTTTTGTTTCTTTATTCAGGCATAAAATATAAGATTTCGTATTTATAAATGATTACCCCTAAAACCTTTACGAATTTTAGGTTACAAAAAAAGAGCGTTCTTCAACGCTCTTTTTTGTTTATAAATCATTGAATAAAAAACTATTGAACAATTAATTTCTTTGAATAATCTTCTTTACCATTAGAAAAATTAACCATGTAAATTCCTTTTGATAAATCAGATACATTAATTACCTGACTACCTTCCAACTCAAAAGTTTTCACGATTTTTCCTAAGAAATCAATGATATTAACCGTAAATTTCTCTGTTTGGTTTTCGGCTTTAATTTCAACTAAATCACTGGCTGGATTAGGAAAAACACCAAAAGCATCATTATCTTCTACCACATCATTCGTGCCAATGAACATATTAACATTATTGGTATAAACCACTACTTTTCCGGATACATCTAAAATTGGATTATCAGGAGCTCCACAATTTGGGCAACCATCTTGACCGTCCACACAATCAGGATGATTTGGATGACAGAAATCAATATAAGAAGGATCTAATTCATATTCCAAGTCAATCATTCCATTATCAATATAAGAGGTTAAATCCCAATTCCAAATCATAGCAATAGAACCCGGACACCAACCGGCTCTATTATGATACCATGTACCGTTTTGAGGTGAACAATCTGCCGGATTAGGGTTACATGTTCTCCAAAGATGCTGAGTAAAGGCTTCATTGCCATCAATATTAATATAATGTGTATTTTCAGAAAACTCCGCTGCATTATCCGTATTCACACTAAAATCAGGAGCGGTATTACTACTCCACATATGTCCTGTGGTTGACATTACCAACTCCGCTTTTTCCACATGGTTTTTGAAATTCCATTCCACATGAGGAATTGGCTGTGGGTTTGCATAATCCCCGAAGTCATATACCTTACCCCAAATTTCAACAATATCAGAATACTTATATTCCGGCGTTCCTTTGGCAAACTCAAATTCCAGTACCGGTAAATATCCGCCACTGTTCCAAGTAACAATCTCAAATTCCATCTCTACCAAACCTTGTAATACGGAAGCATATTCTTTTACAGATACCATATCGCTACAAGCTACCCCAAAAGGTGTGATATATTTGAATAATTCTATCCAATCGCCATGCATATTTTTAGCTCTTACACGACCTACCCTATCATAAGTATCACAACCACCTTCAGCACAATTCAAATCTAACATGGCTGTAATATCGTTAAAAGATCCTACGAAAGAAGGGAAAACAAAACTTCCTGTAACCACATGATTCTGTGGGTGAATATGATACGTTCCATCAAAAGAAACATGAGATTGAGTTTCGGCTTCTTGTACTACTTCAAAACTATTGCTTTTTGTGTAACTGTTGTTTCCTGACATGGTTGCTGTAAGTTCCATGTTGTGCGTTCCGTAAGAAGAAGGTGTCCAGATGGCTTTATAGTAATTATTACCGGTATGGGTACAATTAATGGTTTGTCCATCCACATCAATCTTCATATCTTCTACTAAAATCACATCACTATGTTCAATATCTACAGACAACACAACCACCATTGGAGATAACTCTTCCATATATAATTTGGTAGCATCATAAGGTCTTCTGATGGTTAATTCAGGTTGGAATTGTGCCGGATCAACCACTTCAAATGTTCTGATTACAGAAGGTGCCGGCAACCAATCATCATTACCTGCCTGAGAGGCTTCTATTTCTACAATACCCGGAGTACCATCCAATGTTACAGTAGAACCATTAATGGTAGCAGGGCCACTTAACACCTCATAAGTAATAGGTAAACCTGATGTACAAGTTGCTGATACTTCAAAAGGATCGGCAGAGATTAATTTATCAGAAACTTCTGAAAAATCAATAAACTGAGAAGCAGCTCCCGGAGGTGTTTGTTTAATCGTAAAATCATCAAATCCACCATGACTACTAGATAAGAAAAATACGGCATCCCATGTATCAGGGTCAAATCTATCACCAGACCCTGGTGTTAATCCCGGATTTAAACCTTGAATTTCAGGAATAGGTTGGAAATTACCGGTAATGCCATTATCTACAAATAAAGCTACACTACCTTGTCCGTCATTGGCTTCAAGATCAATTAAAATACGGAAACGGAACCAAGGCTCTCTATTATCAAAGGTAAACTCTATAGGCATTTCATTGTTTGGCGTAACAATTCCACAATGAAAGCGAGGATCATCCGGATTGTTATAGCTTATAATTAAATAGATACCCCCATCTTGTGAAGGAAGGTTTGGTGCAGGATATACTGCTTCGTATATCATTGGAGGCAATAACGTTCCATCACCATCAGCATCAAAACCTAAACCAAAGGCTTGTCCCCAATAGTTTTGGTTGCTCATATCCAACTCCAACTCAATGATACCTCCTTGTGAAAAATCAAAAGAGAAATTATCGGTAGATTTTCGTGTAGCAACTTCTCCGTAATTTGTGTTTGCATTCTTAAAAAACACCCCTTTGGATTCATCTGTTGTAGTAATACCTTGTGGCCCTAAATAATCCACCTGAAAAACGCCTCCACCGGCACTATGTTTTACAGACACCCAATTGTCTTGCCCATTTAAAGGGCCTGTTTGTAAATCGTTAAACGAATAATTAACGGTTGTTTGTGCTATTAAAGCAACATTTAGTAACAATAAAGCTACTATTAATACTATTTTCTTCATAAGTATTTTAATTTATTGAATAATTAATTTCTTAGTTACTAATTTATCTCCCAATAATTTTACCACATAAATTCCTTTAGGCATATCGCTAACATTCAAACTGGTATTTCCTCTAAATTTGAATTGTCTTACCACCTGACCATTGGTGTTAATCATCAATGCACGTGTAAATCCTTTGGTATAATCAGTTTTTATATTTAAGATATGAGATGCCGGATTAGGTGACATTTCTATGGTTGATGACAACTCTTCATCAATATCTTC
>PDWI01008070.1_pt1 | contig 12511 bp, 12 predicted proteins | sample 1430891 | NCBI WGS metagenome assembly PDWI01 (sample SAMN01162508, study PRJNA174530) | Oral metagenome, whole genome shotgun sequencing project. | biome: Marine environment; feature: Marine mammal; material: Swab sample of the gingival sulcus; isolation source: swab sample of gingival sulcus... | reverse complement strand
GAAAGAAAAAAATATGGGAAAAGAAAGGCAAGAAGAAGTCCTCAATTCTCAAAACGTTAAAATATACTCAAAAATATTTATCTCACAGGTATTATATCTGTGGGATTTTTTTATTTATTAGGAAATTATAATTTAATTTTTCTTTTTTGATTAAGAAAAATATAAAATGTAATTTCAATTTTATTTAAAATTTGTTATTATATTATAGAAAGAAAATTTTATAGCAATTTTTAAATTAACAACAATTTTTTATGAAATAAAAAGAAATTAATTTTAAATAAGGAAATGTTATAAAGATAATGGTTTTATAAATATAAATTTAGGGAGGTTTTAATGGAAGACAATTTAAAACTTCATCTTAAACTTTATTATGATTTTGGTGGCAGTTCTTCGTGGTTGAAAGATGAAATTATAAAAAAAAGATACGATTCATTTAGATATTTGATACCTGTTGAAAAAAAGAGTGAGGCAAATGTGGTGGTAGAGATCTACTCATCAGATTTAAAAAAATATCTTAGCATAACTGAAAATAAAAAGATAATAGGATTAGTAAATTTAGAAAAAAATATCTGTAAAGATTTAACTTTGAGTAAAGAAGAATGTGATATTGTTTATTCTTATTTAAAAAAGACATGTTTTGAAAGATGGTAAATAAAAAAATAATAGGAAGTTTCGTATGCTTAAAAAGAATATAGAGCTAGAGTTAGAAAAATTTAAAAAAGAAGAGAGATATAGAAAGCTTAAAATGAATAATCATGAGAGATTTATTTTAAATTTTTCATCAAATGATTATTTAAGTCTTGCTAATGATAAAAAAATATTAGAAGATTTTTATAAAAATATAAATTTAAAAAATTTCAAACTATCCTCATCTTCTTCGAGACTTATAGATGGTTCTTATGAAACAGTTATGAAGTTAGAAGAAAAGGTCGAAGAAATATATGGGAAACCATGTCTAGTTTATAATTCGGGCTTTGATGCAAATTCTTCTGTTATAGAAACATTTTTTGATAAAAATTCTCTTATAATTACAGACAGATTAAATCATGCAAGTCTTTATGAAGGAGCTATAAATTCTGGAGCTAAAATTCTTAGGTATAAACATTTAGATATTTTAGCATTGGAAAAAATTTTACAAAAGTATTCGGAAAGATATGAAGATACATTAGTTATAAGTGAAAGTATTTACAGTATGGATGGAGATAGTGCAGATATAGAAAAAATTCTAAAGTTAAAAGAAAAATATAAATTTCAATTTATGTTAGATGAAGCACATTCTTTTGGGGTAGAAGGCTATGGAATAGCATATAGTAAAAATATAGTAAAAGATATAGATTTTCTTATAATACCTCTTGGAAAAGGAGGAGCTTCTGTTGGAGCTTATGTTATTTGTTCAAAGCTTCATAAGGAATACTTGGTTAATAGGAGTAGAAAATTTATTTATTCGACAGCACTTCCACCAGTGAATAATTTTTGGAATTTATTTATTTTAACAAATATGAAAAAATTTAAAAATAGAATAGAAAAATTAAAAGAGCTCAAGGAATTTTCTCTAAATTTATTAAAAGAAATAGATGTAAAAACGGTTTCAGATAGCCATATCATAAGTGTAGTTGTTGGAGAGAATAAATTAGCTACAGAACTTTCAACGAGATTAAATGAAAAAGGTTACTTAGTATATTCTGTAAAAGAGCCCACAGTTCCTAAAAATACGGCAAGGCTTAGACTTAGTTTAACAGCGAACATGAATACAAAAGAATTAAAAAAGTTTTTTTATCTTCTAAAAGAAGAAATAAACAATTTGAATTATAAAAAAATTTAATATATAGTTATTAGAAAAATAAAAAATAGAGTGAGAGTGAAATGAAAAAGATTTTCTTTTTTAACGGCTGGGGAATGGATGAAACTATTCTCAAAGATATAAAAAACACAAGTGAGTATGAGCTTGAAATAATAAATTTTCCCTATGATATAAAAAATAAAGAACAGGAAATGTTCAATGAAGAAAATGAAATAATTTTTATAGCTTGGTCTTTTGGAGTTTATTATTTAAATAAATTTTTAGAAAAAAATTTAGAAAAAATTCAAAATTTAAAATCAATTGCAATAAATGGAGTTCCAAATACTATAGGAGAATTTGGGATAAATAAAAAAATGTTTGATTTAACTTTGAAAACTTTATCTGAAGAAAATTTAAAAAAATTTTATAAAAATATGGATAAAAATTTTTTAGGTGCGAGTGGAAAAAGTTTTGAAGCGATAAAAAATGAATTGATTTATTTTAAAGAAAATTATAAGATAAGTGAGAAAAACTATATAGATTTCTATTATATAGGAAAATATGATAGGATTATTCTTGGACGAAAACAAGAAAAATATTGTATTGATAATGAAATTGATTATAGATTATTAGAATGTAGCCATTATCCTTTTTATCTTATAAAAGATTTTATTGAATTAGTAAAATTTTAATACAAATTTTGGAGAACAGAAAATGAAATTTGATAAGTATTATGATGTGTATGATGAATATTCGTATATACAAAAAAAAGTAGCTTTGAATTTAATAGACTTTATTAGAGAAAAGAAAGCTTTATCTCAAAATGTAAAAAAAATATTGGAGATAGGCTGTGGAACTGGAATTTTTACAAGGGAATATTTAAACGAGTTGAAAACAAAAAATATAGTTTTAGAAAAATTATACTTAAATGATATTTTTGATGTAAGAAATTTTTTTGGACATTTGGGAAATGACTTTATAGAAGGAGATATAACAAAGCTTAAAATTCCAAAAGTAGATTTAATAGTTTCAAGTTCTGTTTTTCAGTGGATAGAAGATTTAGATTTACTTTTTAAAAAAATTTCAACTTCAAGTCAGGAATTAATTTTTTCAACATATACTAAAAATAATTTGATAGAGATAAAAAATCATTTTGGGATATCTTTAAAATATTATGAGACAGAAGAAATTAAAAGTATTTTAGAAAAGTATTTCGAGAAAGTAGAATTTAAACAAGAAAAAATAGTTTTGAATTTTGAAAATTCTTTAGAAGTTTTAAAACATTTAAAATATACAGGTGTTACAGGATTACAAAAGCCTTCTATTACAAATATTAGAAGTTTTAAAGATAGAGCTTTAAGTTATGAAGTTGCATATTTTATATGCAAGGTGTAAAAATTTAGTTGACAATTTTTTTATAATTTTGTAGAATACTTGAGTAATGGGGATATAGCTCAGTTTGGGAGAGCGACGCACTTGCACTGCGTAGGTCAGCGGTTCGATCCCGCTTATCTCCACCATTAAAAATTTTAGAGAGTAGGGAGCTACTCTTTTTTTAATTTATTTAAAAATATAAATACTATAAAATTATTTAATTTTATTTGTTTTTATGGTAAAATGTATAAAATCTGAAAAAAAATCAGGAGGAAACTTTTGAAAGTATTTTTATCAATTTTTGTAGGCTCTTTAATTGGGTGGACGACTAATTACATTGCAATAAAAATGTTATTTAGACCACATAAAGAAATAAATTTAGGATTATTTAAAATTCAAGGTTTAATACCGAAAAGAAAAGCTCAAATAGGAGAGAGTGTAGCTAATGTTATTGAAGCAGAGTTAATTTCAATAAGAGATATAGTTTCAAAATTAAATAAGAATGAGTTTTCTGAAAGATTAGAAAATATTGTAGATGAAATTTTAGAAAAAGATTTAAAAAATAAAATAAAGACTGCTTTGCCAATTCTTGAAATGTTTTTATCAGACAGCTTAGTTGAAACAATTAAAAAAAATATAAAAAGTATAATCTTAGAAAATAAAGAAGAAGTTATAAAGTTTTTTACAGTATATATTGAAGATAATATAAAATTTAAAGATATTATTTACAAAAAAATATCTAATTTTTCTCTTGAGAAAATAGAAGAGATAATTTTTTCTTTAGCGAGAAAAGAGTTGAAACATATAGAGATTATTGGGGCAATTTTGGGAGGCACAATAGGTTTCTTGCAGTACATTATTTTAATTTATTTAGTTTAGTTCTAAAGTAGAGATTGAAAAAAATTGTAGGACGGAGAAAAATGGAAAGAGTAGTAAGTGATTTAGAAGTAGTCAGTGAAGTGGAGATTCAAAAATCATTAAGACCTAAGACTTTTGCTGAATATATAGGGCAAGAAAGTTTAAAAGAAAAAATGCATATTTATGTTGAAGCAGCTAAAAAAAGAAATGCTCCCATAGATCATATCTTGCTATATGGTCCACCGGGTCTAGGAAAAACAACCTTGGCTGGAGTTATAGCCAATGAGATGAAAACAAATTTAAAAATCACTTCTGGTCCTATTTTGGAAAAGGCTGGAGACTTGGCAGCTATTTTAACTTCTTTAGAAGAAAATGATATTTTGTTTATAGATGAAATTCATAGATTAAATACAGCCGTTGAAGAAATTTTGTATCCTGCAATGGAAGATGGAGAATTAGATATAATAATTGGAAAAGGTCCTTCTGCAAAATCTATTAGAATAGAGCTTCCACCTTTTACTTTAATTGGAGCGACAACAAGAGCAGGTCTTTTATCTGCTCCTTTGAGAGATAGGTTTGGAGTAAGTCATAAAATGGATTATTATAAAGATAGTGAAATTCAAAAAATTTTAGTTAGAGGAGCAAAAATTTTAGATGTTCTTATAAATAAAGATGGAGCAGTAGAAATTTCAAAAAGAAGTAGAGGAACTCCCAGAATTGCAAATAGGCTTCTAAAAAGAGTCAGAGATTACTGTGATATAAAAGGCGATGGTCTTATAGATGAAAAAATTTCTAAGGCTGCTTTAAATATGCTGGGCATAGATAAAAATGGTTTAGATGAATTGGATAGAGGAATCCTCGAATCTATTATCAAAAATTATGCAGGTGGTCCTGTTGGGATAGAAACTTTGTCTCTTTTATTGGGTGAAGATAAGAGAACATTAGAAGAAGTTTACGAACCTTATTTAGTAAAAAAGGGTTTTATAAAAAGAACAAATAGGGGGAGAGTAGTAACTCCAAAAGCGTACGAACATCTAAATTATAAATTAAAAATTTAGATTTTGAAAGATGAGGGAATTTATGAAGATAAATACAAAAGTTAGATATGGTTTGAGAGCATTAGCTTATATAGCAGAAAATTCTACTGATAAAAAATTAGTTAGAATTAAAGAAATAGCTGAAGATCAAAATATATCAACTCAATATTTAGAACAAATATTGTTTAAATTAAAAAAAGAAAATATAATCGAAGGAAAAAGAGGTCCTAGTGGAGGATATAAATTATCTTTATCGGAAGATGAAATAAATTTGCATAGTATTTATAAAATTTTAGATGATGAGCAAAGAGTTATTGACTGTAATGAAACAGAGGAGCACAAACATAATTGTAAAGATGGAGAGTGTGAACCTAATTGTATTTGGAGTCAACTCGATACTGCTATGACAAAAATTTTGACAGAAACTTCGCTAAAAAAATTTATTGAAAATGGTAAAAAGTTTTAAAATAGTTGAGAAAGAGAAAGTGATAATTTTGATTAGTGTTGTAGTAGAAAAAAAAGAAAATATAAAGGATGATATAATTATTATAGATGACATTTCAGATGTAAATCATATTAAAAATGTTTTTAGAAAAGTTGTTGGAGATGAAATTAGAGCTGTTGATAAATTTAAAAATGAATATTTATGTAAAATTTTTAAGATAGAAAACCAAGAAGCTAAAGATAGAAAAATTATTTTAAAAGTTTTAGAAAAGAAAGAATATAAAGAAAAAAAAGTAGTAGTTGATGCTGGGATTTCTCTTTTGAAAAGTGATAAGATGGATTTAACTATACAAAAATTAACTGAGATAGGAATTAATAAAATAATCCCAATTTTAGCTAAAAGATCAGTTTCTAAATTAGAAAAAAAGAAAGACAAATGGGATAAAATTGTTAAGGAAAGTATGAAACAGTGTAAGGGGATATTTTTTACTGAAATAGATGGAATAAAAAATATAAAAGAAATAGATTATTCACAATATGATTTAATAGTAGTTCCTTATGAATGTGAAAAAGAAAACAATTTAAAAAAGGTAAAAGAGGATTTAAGATTTAGAGTAGAAAAAATACTTTATATAATAGGACCTGAAGGTGGATTTGAAGAAGAAGAGGTAGAATTTCTAAAAAAAGAAGAAGCTAATATTATCAGTTTAGGAAATAGAATCTTAAGAGCAGAAACAGCAGCAATATTAACGGGAGGATTGCTAATACATGAATTTCAATAAAAAAGTTGCTTTTCATACTCTTGGATGTAAAGTGAATCAATATGAAACAGAAAGTATAAAGAATCAATTAGTCGAAAGAGGATATGAAGAGGTCCCTTTTGACACAGAATCAGATATTTATATAATAAATTCATGTACTGTAACAAGTATAGCAGATAAAAAGACAAGAAATATGCTGAGAAGAGCAAAAAAAATAAATCCTTTATCAAAAGTTATAGTAACGGGTTGCTATGCTCAAACTAACAGTAAAGAAATTTTAGGAATTGAAGCTGTTGATTTTGTTATAGATAATAAAAATAAAAGTAATATAGTAAATTTTGTAAAAGCTATTGAAGATATAGATGCTGAGAAAGAAAAGAATGATGACATTTTTCAAGAAAGAGAATATCAAGAATATCAGTTTGCAACACTTAGGGAGATGGTCAGAGCTTATGTTAAAATTCAAGATGGTTGCAATCTTTTCTGTTCATATTGTAAAATTCCTTTCGCAAGAGGGAAAAGTAGATCTAGAAAGAGAGAAAATATATTAAGAGAAATAAAAAAATTAGTTGAAGATGGATTTAAGGAAATAATTTTAATTGGAATAAATCTTGGAGCTTACGGAGAAGATTTTAAAGATGTTTTAAATGAATCTGGTGAAAAATATAACTTTGAAGATTTACTAAAAGATATTTTAAAAATAGAAAAACTAGAGAGAGTTAGAATAGGCTCAGTTTATCCCGATAAAATTAACGATGAATTTATTGAGTTATTTGAAAATAAAAAATTAATGCCTCATCTACATATTTCGTTGCAGTCCTGTGATGATACAGTTTTAAGAAATATGAGAAGAAAGTACGGAGCTTCTTTAATAGACGAAAGGCTTACAAAATTAAAAAATAAAGTTAAAGACATGGAGTTTTCAGCTGATATTATAGTCGGTTTTCCTAAAGAAACAAGACAAATGTTTGATAATACAGTTAATTTAATAAAAAAAATAAATTTTTCAAATTTACATATTTTTCAATATTCAGACAGAGAAGGAACTATAGCCAATAATATGCCTGACACTGATAAAATAGACTCTAAGACAAAAAAAGAGAGAGCCTCTGAATTGGAAGAAGTAAAAAAAATAATGTATGAAGAAATAAGAAAAAAGTATTTAGGAAGAGAACTTGAAGTTTTAGTTGAAGAAGAAAAAAATGGTCAATTTTATGGATATAGTCATAATTATATAAGAGTAAAGTTTCCTAAAAAAAGTGAGAAGGACTTTATAAATAAAGTGATTAAAATAAATATAACTTCTTTTGACGGAGAAATTTTAATAGGAGAAGAAGTAAGATAAAGAAGTAAGATAAAGAAGCAAGCTAGTAAAGAGGAGAGTGGATTTAGTGGCTAAAACAAAGAAGAGAGTAAAAAGAGGAAGAGCAAAGGTATTAGTAATTATTTTGATATTAATTTTATTAGTTTTATTGTTTTTTAATTTTAGAGGGAATAAAATAGAACTTGCTAAAAATGAGAAAGTTTTAATGGTAGGTAAGCAAAATTTATTTGCTATATATGAAGATAAGTTAGCTGTTAAGATTCCGTTTGAACTTAATATAAATAATGAGGAAACTATTAAAAGTTTAGTAGAAACTGAAAATTACGAAAAACTTTTAGATAAAATAAATGGAATTATGCCAGAAAAATTAGATAAATTTATTATTTTAAATAACGATAAAATAGAACTTGAAGTTGAGAATAAAAAAAATATACCTGAAACTAATATAGAAAACAAAAGAGTTATCTTAACTTCCAGTGTTTTTTCTTTGTTTGATGAAACTTATTCAAAGAATACTGCCCCAGAATTGAATGAAAATATTTTGGTTGATGTTTTAAATGCAAATGGAAGAGGTGGATATGCGAGAAAAACAGGGGAACTACTAAAAAAGGAGCTAAAGGTTAAATATAATGCTGCAAATTATGAAACTAAATTAGAAGAGAGTTATGTCATTTTAAATGATATTTCAAATAAAAAAGCATTAGAAATAATTGAAAAATTGCCAGAAAAGTATTTTAAAATTAAAACAAAATCTACTATTCCAACTCTAGCAAATTTGGTTATTATATTGGGAAAAGAAAAAAATGTAGACTTTAAAATAGAAATTTTAACAAATAAAGAAAAATATAAAGAAGTTTTGAGTAAAGTAAAGAAGATGGGATATACTGATATAGTTAGAAAAGATAATGAAGGGGAATCAGAAGAGTCTGTAATAAAATACAATAAAGAAGATTACTTTACTGCTCAAAAAATTGCTAAGAAATTAGGAATTAAAAATATTGTTGAAACAAAATCCTTAAAAAATAAATTAGATATATTTGTTAAGTAGTAAAAAAGGCGGAATGAAAAATGCTAATTTTAATATCTTTACTTTTGATATTTATAGAAAATAATTTATTTAGCGGTGGATTATTAGCCTTTATTAGTCTTACTTTTTTGACATATATTATAAATAGACAAAAAACTTTTTTGTTTATATTAATAGTTTATTTTTTGATTGCTAGTCAAACGGATAGATACTTTATTATTTTTATTATTATGTCTGTTTATGTGGGGCTTAATTATTTTATGGTATCTCATATTGAATACAATATGAAATCCCTATTTTATTATTTATTATTACAGTTATTAACTTATGCAGCATTAAGTTATAAATTTTTAGATTTGCAATATTTTATAATAAATATAATAGGTTTAATAATTTTTGACTATATCTATTATAAGTGTAGTTATATTAAGGATAATATATGAAGTTAAAAAATGATAGAGAAATTTTTAAAATAGGAGAAAAGAGTAAAGGAAGAGAACTAATATTTGGACTTATTATTCTGTTGTGTTTTTTGATACTTATTTTAAGAATGGCTTATTTACAACTTGTAATGGGAGATAAATTTTCTTATCTTTCAAGAAAAAATCAATATAAAATAAAAAGAATAGAATCACCTAGAGGAAAAATTTTTGACACAAAAAATAGATTAATAGTAACAAATGGAAGTTCATATAGATTAGTTTATTTAAAGGGAAGAGAACAAAACAAAGATTATATAAAAAATATAGCTAGACTTACGGATAGAGATGAAGAATATATTGCAAAAAGAATTAAATATGGAGAGATATTTCCTTATACTAAGGAAAATGTTTTGATTGAAAATCTTGATGAAAATATAGCTCATAAAATGATGGAAGTTATAAATGATTATCCGTATTTAGAAGTTCAAACTCACTCTAAAAGAAAGTATTTATATGATGATGTTGCTTCTCATACGATTGGTTATGTTAAGAAAATTTCAAAAAAAGAATATGAAAAATTAAAAGAAAAGGATTACACACCTAGAGATAATATAGGTAAAATTGGGATAGAAAAGAATTATGATGAAATTTTAAAAGGGAAGAGAGGATATAAATATATAGAAGTAAATGCTTTGAATAGGATACAACAACAATTGGATAGAAAAAAATATCCGATAGCAGGCAAAAATCTATATATGGGAATTGATATTGAGCTTCAAAAATATATGGAGGAACAATTCAAAAGTGATGAAAGAACAGGTTCTTTTATAGCTTTAAAGCCAGATACAGGCGAAATAATAACAATGATTAGTTATCCAACTTATTCTTTAAATATATTTAGCTCACAAATTCCAGTTGATTATTGGAATAGAGTTTCAAAAGATCCACGTAAAATTTTAACAAACAAAAGTATAGCTGGAGAGTATCCGCCGGGTTCAACTTTTAAAGTTGTTTCAGCTTTAGCATTTTTAAAAAATGGTGTTAATCCTAAAGAAAAATATTATGATTATACTGGATATTATCAGATCGGAAAATGGAGATGGCACGCTTGGAAAGCAGGTGGGCATGGTGCAACTGACATGAAAAAGTCATTAGTTGAATCTGCAAACCCTTATTATTATAAGTATGCTGATCAAATTGGAGGGGCTGCAATAATAAAAGTGGCAAAAGATTTTAATTTGGGAGTTAGAACAGGAATTGATATTCCCGGAGAAAAAAAGGGAATCATTCCAAGTCCTGAATGGAAAAGGAAAAAAATAGGAAGAAAATGGTATAAGGGAGATTCTATACTTTTATCAATAGGTCAGGGATATACTCTAATAACTCCAATACAACTTGTAGAACTTTATTCTATTATTGCAAATAAAGGTTGGGCATATAGACCTCATGTTATAAAAGAAGTAGAGAATCCAAGCACCAAAGAGAAGAAAAAATTAATAGTGGAGAAAATTATTGTAAAAAACTATGAAGAAAAATTTTATAATATAATTCAAGATGCTCTTTTTGCAACAGTTGAGCAGAATAATGGGACGACAAGAATTTTAAAAAATCCATATATAAAGGTGGCAGCTAAAAGTGGTTCTGCTCAGAATCCACATTCAAAATTGACTCATGCTTGGATAGCGGGATATTTTCCGGTAAAAAAACCAGAAGTAGTTTTTGTTTGTTTATTAGAAGGAGCAGGTAGTGGAGGAGCAGTTGCAGGAGCAATGGCCAAGAAATTTTTAGATAAGTATCTTGAAATAGAAAAGGGAGTAATTTTTCCAGAAAAAGTTGGTGAAAAAACCAAGGAAGAGAAAAATTTAAATGAAATTTAAAATGATATTTTAAATTTGAAAGATAGTAATTATTATGACAGGAGAAGATATACCAAATGGAAATATTAAAAAAACAAAAGAAGGAGAATAAAGAAATTAAAAATATAAAAGATAAATTGAAAAGTATAAAAGAGGATTTAACTACTTTTAGAGCAAATAAAAAAAAGAAAATTAAAAATAATATAAAAGTTAAGAAGGATGATAAAAATCAAGTAGTTAACAAAACTAAAAATATAGAAAATAAAAAAGAGATTACTAAAAATAAAAAAATAAAGAAACAAAATAATGAAGCTCAAGAATCAAAGAGTAATAGTTTAAAGAAACAAGATGGTAAAATTTATAAGAATAAAAAGCAAAAAAAGATTGTTTCTACAAAAAGTAAGAAATTGGAAAAAATGTATGTAATACCTTTAGGTGGCTTAGAAGAAGTCGGTAAAAATACAACTGTGTTTCAATATAAAGATGAAATAATTTTGGTAGATTCTGGAGCATTATTTCCAGATGACAATTTACCAGGGATAGATTTGGTTATTGCAGACTATACTTTCTTGGAAAAAAATAAAGATTTAATAAAAGGTGTTTTTTTAACTCATGGTCATGAAGATCATATTGGAGGGCTTCCATATTTATATGAAAAAATAAATTTTGATACTCCTATGTATGGGGGGAAATTAACGAATGCTTTAATTAAGTCAAAATTTGAGAATTTTAGCCGTTCCAAAAAATTGCCACCTTTAAATGAAACAGCCTCAAGAAGTAAAGTTAAGGTTGGGAAATATTTTACAGTAGAGTTTGTAAAAGTAACACATTCAATAGCTGATTCTTATTGTTTATCTATAAAAACACCTGCAGGTCATGTATTTCATACGGGTGATTTTAAAATAGATTTAACCCCTGTTGATGGAGAAAAAGTAGATTTTGTTAGAATGTCAGAGCTTGGAGAAGAAGGTGTTGATTTATTGCTTTCAGATTCAACAAATGCAGAAGTAGATGGTTTTACTCCATCTGAAAAAAGTGTTGGAGATGCTTTTAGATTAGAATTTGCAAAAGCAAAAGGTAGGCTTATAGTTGCTTCTTTTGCATCTCATGTACATAGATTACAACAAATAATAGACATAGCAGTTGAAAATAAGAGAAAAATTGCAATAGATGGGAGAAGTTTAGTTAAAATTTTTGAAATAGCTCCCACTGTAGGAAAACTTAATATTCCAAATAATTTATTAGTTCCTATATCAAAAATTGCAAAATTTCCAGATAATGAAATATTAATTGTTTGTACGGGGACTCAAGGAGAGCCTTTTGCTGCTCTTTCAAGAATTGCTAAAAATATGCATAAGTATATAAAATTAAGAGAAAAAGACACCGTAATAATTTCATCTACTCCTATTCCAGGAAATGAAAAAGCAGTTTCGAATAATATAAATAATTTACTTAGATGTGAGGCAGAAGTTGTTTTTAAAAAAGTAACTGGAATACATGTTTCAGGTCATGGAAGTAAAGAAGAACAGAAGTTGATGTTAAATTTAATTAATCCTAAATTCTTTATGCCAGTTCATGGGGAATATAGAATGTTAAAAGCTCATATGAAATCTGCAATAGAGACTGGA
>PDWI01008069.1_pt1 | contig 12512 bp, 8 predicted proteins | sample 1430891 | NCBI WGS metagenome assembly PDWI01 (sample SAMN01162508, study PRJNA174530) | Oral metagenome, whole genome shotgun sequencing project. | biome: Marine environment; feature: Marine mammal; material: Swab sample of the gingival sulcus; isolation source: swab sample of gingival sulcus... | reverse complement strand
GTGGTCTTTAGTGTACTTTAATTCTTGTGGTGTGTTCATTTCCTACTTTTATTTTTAATAGTTAAAACATATTCTAAGAGCAAAGATAAAAAACTTTTCCTTTATGCAAGCCTTTTCCGCTCTTAATTTTCTAATTTATAAAGCGTAAATCTTATTCCACTTATGTTTGTCCTCTCTGCGACCATATTGAATGTCCTGCAAATGCTGATACAGGGCTAAACTAACAGCCCCTGCTTCCCCATTAGGGCAATAGCTATAACGAGCTCCAGTATCTAAATCATCAATCACGCCAATGGGACTAATCACAGCTCCTGTACCGCAAGCTCCAACTTCTTCAAATTCGGCTAATTCATCAATATGAACAGGACGCTCTTCTACTTCCAATCCCATATCTCGTGCAATCTGCATTAGACTTTTGTTCGTGATTGAAGGCAGTATCGTTGAGCTTTTTGGGGTAATATAAGTATTGTCTTTAATCGCAAAAAAGTTTGCCGCCACGCATTCGTCAAGATATTGCTTTTCTTTGGCATCAAGATAAATAGCTGAAGCATAACCTTTTTCCTTAGCAAGATTGTAAGCATAGAAACCCGAGGCATAGTTGCCCCCCACTTTATAAGCTCCTGTTCCGAGAGGGGCTGCTCGGTCATAATCACGTAAGATTGCCATTGAACAAGGCTTAATACCTGATTTAAAATAAGGACCTACAGGCGTAGCAAAGAGGACAAATAAAAATTCTGTAGCAGGAGCAACGACAACATTTGGCGTCAGTCCAATCATCAAAGGACGCAAATAAAGAGAAGCTCCTGAATCATAAGGCGGAATAAAGCGTTCATTTAGCCGAATAACCTGCTCAACCGCTTCAAGAAATAGCTCTTTCGGTAGCTCAGGCATTAAGATACGACGACAGCTAGCTTGCAAGCGTTTAGCATTTTCTTCAGGACGAAAAGCTCGTACTTGTCCGTCAGCACCTTCAAAAACCTTTAAGCCTTCAAAAGCCTGTTGTCCGTAATGCAAACAAGCCGCTCCCATAAAAATACCTATTTCTTCTTCAGATGAAACCTCCAATGCACCCCATTGACCATTTTTATAATGACAACGGATGTTATAATCAGTGGGCATATAGTCAAAACCTAACGAAGCCCAATCAACTTTTGCTTTTTCCTTCATAATTTCATATTCTTTAAGGCACGCTTGCAAAGTTAAGCTTTTTTATTCAAGCTCCTAAGCTATTACTTAGAAATTTCCCCCAAGTCAAGTTTATTTCGCTCCGCTGTGAAAAACTTTTCACAGCGGAATGAAAAGTTTTACACAAGGGAATGAAATCTATTTCATCACGGAGCGAAATAAATTAAGAGTTAGGAATTAAGAGTTAATAATTGGTTGACGCAAGGAGGTAATAGGCGAACATCATCCCTCCCCCTACGGGGTACTTCTCTTGCCTAAGGGCTACCTTTGGTTCAAAAGGAGAGTTGGCTAACGCAGGAAATTCCCTTCTCTCTTAGGCAAGTAGGACGAAGTCATTCTCCCTTCGGAGGGGGGGGGAGCGAGCTTGTGAGGCGGGGGAGGACTTTTCGTAGTTAAGAATGAATAATTACTACGTCGCATTTAGGCAAGGATACACGTGGACATCATCTCTCCTGTCTAACGGCAGGTAGGGGCAACCTTCAGTTTCAAGGGAGAATTAGCTGACGCAAGAAATTCCAAGGGAAGGAATGAAGGGCAAATGGGAAGTATGAGAACTTGTGAGCAAAATGCAAGAGGATTTCTCAGACTTCCACTTTGTCTCTCATCCTTTCTTTGTCTATGAGCGAAGTAATTGCCTAAGAACAAGCTAAAGCTCCCCCTATTAAAGGAGATTGAACGAGGTCGTAGACTTGCGAGTGGACGAAGGGGTAAAGTTTATGTATAACTATTCATTATTGAAAGAGGACGTGTCATTCGGCACGCCCTCTCTTCTAGTAAAGTATTACTAATTATGTTATGTGGCAGTTTATTGATGTGCTGCCATAACTGCTTCGTACTTGTCCTTCATATCAAGACGGTCATACACGTTAGCAAGAACGTAGTATACTTGGTCTGGATTTACCTTATAAGCTGACTCTAAGTAAGGAAGAGCTTTCTTAAATAGACCCTTAGCCTTTTCTTCTGTTAGCTTGTCCAGAACTTCTGCTCCAAGAACCGTAACAGCTTGGTTGTAGTACGAGCGACCTAAGTTGTGGTTCGCATCAAAGTTAGTCGCTTCTAGCTCTAAAATCTTTTGATACCACTCAGCAGACTTTGCCCAATCTTCTTTACGCTCATATAAACCTCCCATTGCTAGTAGGTAATTGATGTTTTTAGGATTAGCTTCCAAGGCTTTCGTTAGGAAAGTAATTGCTTGATCAAGCTTATTCTGTGTTGCATAGATATTCACAAGGTTGCCTAAGTAGTAAGGAGACTTTGGAAATTCTGATGCACCAAGCTCAAGAGTTTCAAGAGCTGCTACAGTGTCTGCTTTAGCAAGCTGAGATGCACAGAAAATTTGTGTCATTTCATCTTTCTTATAGTCTTGAAGATTTCTATACTTCTTTGCTAGTCTAATTGCATCTTCGTACTTCTTTCCCTCAAAGTTCGCTGCTACAGCAAGGTAAGCTGCGTCCCAACTCATAGTGTCTGCTGTCGCAATTGCTTTATCATCTTCAAAGATTTTCATCGCACGAACTTTTAGATAGTTGTCAAAGGCTTTAGCACTCTGCTCATATCTCTTAGACTGAATGTAGTAGTAACCTGCGTTGATAAGCAAAGGATAATCTGCTTTGAGATGTTCTTTAGCTTTCTTTACGTACTTAAGCTTGACTTTTCCTTTTTCATTAGGTTGAAACTCAATAGCTTCTGTCTCTAAGAAGAAAGGAATACTCTTCATTAGGTCGTTATACATTCTTAGCGTATCACAAGTACCAAGATTTGGTACCATAAGCTTGTTTAACTCTTTGCGAAAAGCTTCGTGTTCAATAAGACCAGAGACGTACTTAGCATAAGCTTTGTACTTTGGTTCAACATTGTCGCCGAGCTTAGCCATAATAGTTCTCGCTTCAGCAGGTTTTTCTTCTGCAAGTCTTTCAGCAGAACGAATATCTGACTTCTGTGCGAATGTAGCACCTGTAGCTAGCAAGCTCATTGCTACTGCATAAAAAAACTTCTTCATTGTCTTTTCTATTTTGTTAATTTACTTATTCTTTGCTTTCATTACCTTCTTGAGTGCTTGTTTCCTCTTTGGTAATTTCTTCTTCAAACTCATCTTCTGCCATTACACGACAAACCGATGCAATCTCATCACTTCGTTTCTCTAAGTTAATCAAGCGAACACCTTGCGTTGCACGTCCAATAGTGCTGATGTCCTTAGCGTGCATACGGATACTTACGCCACTCTTATTGATAATCATCAAGTCGTGCTCGTCTGTTACGCAACGGATTGCAACAAGCGAACCAGTCTTATCCGTAATGTTAAGCGTTTTAACTCCCTTAGTTCCACGATTAGTTAGGCGATAGTCCTCAATAATACTACGCTTTCCGTAGCCCTTTTCACTAAGAACAAGAATTGTTTCTTGAGCAGGGTCTTTTACCACAATCATTCCTACAACTTCGTCTTCAGCTCCGTCAAGCGTCATTCCACGAACACCCATTGCGACTCGTCCAGAAGCTCTGACTGCAGATTCGTTAAAACGAACGGCACGACCATTTTTATTAGCAAGCAAGACTTCGCTATTACCATTTGTTAGGCTAACTGTTACTAACTGGTCATCATCACGAAGGTCAATAGCTCTAATACCATTTGCTCGAGGGCGTGAGTAAGCTTCTAAGATAGTTTTCTTAATAATACCACGCTTTGTACAGAAGAGCAGGTAGTGAGAGTTAATGAACTCTTCGTCCTTTGTCAAGTCCTTAATGCGAATAAAGGCATTTACCTTATCATCAGGCTCAATGTTTAGCAAGTTCTGAATCGCTCGTCCCTTTGTGTTTTTATTACCTTCAGGGATTTCGTACACTTTGAGCCAATAACAATGTCCCTTTTGCGTAAAGAGCAGCATCGTAGCGTGCATAGAAGCCGAATAGATGTACTCTATAAAGTCTTCATCACGAGTGTCGCTTGCTTTACTACCAACGCCTCCACGAGATTGTGAGCGGAATTCTGTCAGAGGAGTACGTTTAATATAACCTAAGTGAGAGATTGTGATAACCATTTCGTCATCAGCATAGAAGTCTTCAGGGTTGAAGTCTTCTGCTGCATAAATGATTTCGCTCTTACGTTCATCACCATAATTCTCCTTAACCTCTAGCAATTCTTCCTTAATAAGAGCCATACGTAGCTCTCTTGATGCAAGAAGTTCTTCCAAATACTTAATCTTAGCAAGAAGTTCTTCGTATTCATTACGCAAACGCTCTCTGTCTAAGCCTTGTAAAGCACGCAAACGCATATCAAGGATTGCACGTGCTTGGAGAATTGATAAGTCAAAATGATTCATCAATTTCTCAAGGGTCTCTTGCGTTTCCTTAGAACCTCTAATAATCTTGATGACTTCGTCAATGTTGTCAATCGCAATGATTAAGCCCTCTAAGATGTGCGTACGCTCTTGAGCTTTGCGAAGCTCGTATTGAGAGCGGCGAGTAACGACATCAAGTCTATGATCAATAAATAGACTAATTAAGTCTTTTAGATTTAAGAGCTGTGGACGACCATTAACAAGAGCAATGTTATTGACGCCAAATGAAGTCTGCAAAGCTGTCAGCTTGTACAGTTTATTAAGCACAACCGAAGCGTTAGCATCTCGCTTAATATCAATAACGATACGCATACCTTTGCGGTTAGATTCGTCTGCGATATTAGAGATGCCGTCAATCTTTTTCTCTCCTACAAGGTCAGCAATATGCTTAACGAGGTCAGCCTTATTAACTTGATAAGGAATTTCTGTTACGATAATGCGTTCCTTCGTTTGTGTTTGTTCTATTTCGCAACGGCTACGCATTACGACGCGTCCACGACCTGTTTCGTAAGCTTCACGAACACCAGCGTGTCCATAGATAAAGCCTCCTGTTGGGAAGTCTGGAGCTTTGATATATTGCATTAAGCCTTCTACATCAAGCGTCTCTTTGCTATCAATGTAGGCAACGCAACCGTCAATACACTCACTTAGATTGTGTGGAGGCATATTCGTTGCCATACCAACGGCGATACCTGAAGCTCCATTAACTAGGAGGTTAGGAAAACGTGTTGGTAGAACTGTTGGCTCTTGACGAGTATCGTCAAAGTTGTTTTGGAAATCAACAGTTTCTTTGTCAATGTCTTTGAGCATTTCGCCTGCAATCTTTGCCAAGCGACTCTCTGTATAACGCATTGCTGCAGGTGAGTCTCCGTCTACAGAACCGAAGTTTCCCTGTCCTTCAACAAGAGGATAACGTAAGCTCCAAGGCTGAGCCATACGAACAAGCGTATTGTATACAGAACTATCTCCGTGAGGGTGATACTTACCTAAGATTTCTCCTACGGCAGTTGCACACTTACGTGTTGGCTTTTCGTAGGTATTGCCTGTGTCGTTCATTGCATACAGCACACGACGGTGAACGGGTTTCAATCCGTCACGTACATCAGGCAAAGCACGAGACACGATTACTGACATTGAGTAGTCAATGTAGGCGGTCTTCATCGCATCTTCAATGTTGATGTCTATTATTCTGTCTTCTGCGTCAAGCATTACATTATAATTTTGTTATATATATTTCTACGCTAAGGTAATCATTTTTTTTCAAATAAGCTAAGTTCTACAGCGAAAAAGATTGACAGTTTGTGCTTTGCGTAACTTATGCTCTAAATAAATTTGGAAACTAAATTATTAGAGAAATTACCTGAGAAAGGAACCTTTATTTTGCTTTTTGCTAATTTCTTTTTTAGGCAACTTCATAAATACAAGTATTTAGCAATTAAGACCTTGAATAACTATTCAGAAGGCAAGTGATGTAGTCTTAATAATTTCTCTTCAGTTTTCTTGTTTCTTGTGAAAAAAATAAGCAAATCTTTGCATAAAATTTGATTTCACTCCGTGATGAAAAGTTTTTCATAGCGGAATAAAATTTATTACATTGCGGAGTGAAATGATGATGATTATATAAAAGTTGTGAGAAGAATGCTTGATTTTTGAAAAATTTCCTCATAATGCTTGTATCTAAAGTTAGAAATGTATAGCTTTGTAGGGGTATATTTAGGAAGTTTAATTAAGAGCATTAAGTTCGCTTCCTTAATTATATATTAGGTTTATTAGCTATGGCTATTAAGTTTTAGGTAATCATTTAGAAAAGAAAAGTTATGGACGAACAACTAACTGTCAAAACTTTGAAAGACGTTGTCGTACGTTTCTCGGGAGACTCGGGAGATGGTATGCAACTTACAGGGACTATTTTCTCTGATTTATCTGCAATGCTGGGGAATACAATTTCTACTTTCCCTGATTATCCTGCTGAAATCCGTGCACCACAAGGAACGCTTAGTGGAGTTTCAGGCTTTCAGGTTCATATTGGCTCGGATATGGTCAAGGCTCCTGGGGATCAAGCAGATGTTTTAGTAGCGATGAATCCTGCGGCTTTGAAGGTTAATATCTCTCATCTCAAAAGAGATTCGCTTATTATTATTGATGAATCTTCTTTTGCTAAGAAGGATTTGAAGAAAGCAGGCTACGAAACGGAAGAACCATTTGAAGAGCTTGGTTTGACGACTCAGCAAGTTATCTCAGCTCCTATCTCTACAATGGTAAAGGACGGATTAGCTGAGTTTGAATTAGACGCTAAGAGTGCCGTTCGTTGTAAGAATATGTTTGCTCTTGGTCTTATTTGTTGGTTGTTTAATCGTCCTCTTGAGCAAGCCGAAGCTTTCTTGAATAGAAAGTTTGCAAAGAAACAGCTTATACGTGATGCTAACGTTAAAGCTCTTAATGATGGTTTTAATTTTGGAGCTAATACGCACGCTTCTACAACGGTTTATCGTCTTGAAGAACAGAACCCTAAGGCGGGTCGCTATATTGATATAAATGGTAATAAGGCGACAGCTTATGGTTTGATTGCAGCGGCTGAACGAGCAGGGCTTGAGCTTTTCTTAGGTAGCTATCCTATTACGCCCGCAACGGACATTTTGCACGAGCTTGCTAAGCATAAGGCTTTAGGCGTGAAAACGGTACAAGCAGAAGATGAAATTGCGGGTATCTGTACCGCAATTGGAGCTTCCTTTGCAGGGGATTTGGCGGTAACTTCTACTTCGGGACCAGGTTTAGCTCTTAAGAGTGAGGCTCTTGGCTTGACGGTTATGGCAGAGCTTCCGCTAGTTGTGGTGAATGTACAACGTGGAGGACCTTCAACAGGTTTGCCAACGAAGAGCGAACAGACTGACCTCTTGCAAGCACTCTACGGACGCAATGGCGAAAGCCCAATGCCTGTGGTTGCTGCTACTACGCCTAATGATTGTTTCTACTCCGCTTATTGGGCTTCTAAGATTGCTCTTGAGCATATGACACCTGTTATTCTACTAACTGATGCCTTCATTGCAAATAGTTCGTCTGCTTTCCGTGTTCCTGATATTGAAAAGCTACCAGATATAAAGCCGAATTATATGTCTAACCGTCCTGAGACAGATGTTGAGTGGAAACCTTATGAACGTAGTATTAAGGGAGATAATGTCCGTTATTGGGCTATCCCTGGGGAAGAAGGTTTCCAACATCGCCTAGGAGGTTTGGAAAAAGACTTCACGACGAGTGCCATTAGTACCAATCCGCTCAATCATGAGAAAATGGTGCATACACGTGCTGATAAAGTGGCACATATAAGTAAGAGCTTACCGCTTGCGGAGATTGAAGGAGCTGATGATGCAGAAGTGCTTGTAATTGGTTGGGGAGGTAGCTATGGTTACCTTTATGAGGCGGTCAATGCAATGCTTGAAGCGGGGCAAAAGATTGCCTTATTGCACTTTAGATTTATCAATCCTCTGCCAAGCAATGCGGAAGAACTGATTAAGAAGTATAAAAAGGTTATTGTCGTAGAGCAGAACTTAGGGCAGTTTGCTCAATACTTAAGAGGGCAGTTCCCTTGGTTTATGCCAGAGCAATATAATCGTGTAACAGGTCAGCCTTTTACGGTAACTGAACTTGTTGAAGTGTTTACCAAACTAATTGAAGCATAAGTTATGGAGGCAAATAATTTAACTTACGTACCTAAAGCTAAAGATTTCAAAAGCGATCAAAATGTTCGTTGGTGTCCAGGTTGTGGCGACCACGGCGTTCTAACTGTTCTTCAGAAGGCAATGGCTACCGTTGGCATCGCTCCTCATAATACAGCTGTTATCTCAGGTATCGGTTGTTCTTCTCGCTTACCTTATTATATGAATACTTATGGTTTTCATACTATTCACGGTCGTGGAGCTGTTATTGCTACAGGAGTAAAGGTTGCAAACCCTAAGCTTAGCGTGTGGCTTACGACTGGTGATGGCGATAGTTTAGCTATCGGAGGTAATCATTTTATTCACGCTGTTCGTCGTAATGTGGACATTAACATTGTGCTGTTCAATAACCGCATTTATGGTTTGACTAAAGGACAGTATTCTCCCACGAGTGCAAGAGGTTTTGTTTCCAAAAGCTCTCCTTACGGCACTGTTGAAGACCCATTCATTCCTGCTGAACTATGCTTAGGAGCTAGAGGACGCTTCTTTGCTCGTACTCTTGATGTGGATATGAAAACAATGGAGGCTTGTATGGTTGCTAGTGCTAAGCACAAGGGAGCATCTGTGCTTGAAGTCTTAGTTAATTGTGTCATCTTTAATAATGGTGTGCATAACGACTACGCTATGCGTGAAGTTCGTGATGAACGTACAATAACGCTTACGCACGGCGAAAAGATGCTTTTTGGCAAAGACAAAAACAAAGGACTTGTCTTAGAGGGTTTGAAGCTAAAAGTTGTTACGCTTGGGGAAGAAGGTTATACGCTTGATGACGTCCTTGTACACGATGCTCACGAGCCTGACCCAACTCTACATAATATGCTTGCAATGATGAACGGAGAAATGCCTATCGCTCTTGGTATCATTCGTGAGGTTGAAGATATTACTTATGACCAGGCGGTTGAACAGCAGATTGAAGATGTCCGAGCTAAGAAGTCTTATCGTTCGTTCAATGACTTAATTGAAACTGAATCCTATTGGGAAGTTGATTAGTTAAGTTGATTTTATAAAAGAGTAAAGGATATATCAAAACTCAAATTTTGAGACGTCTCAATCGTTCGGTTGAGACGTCTCATTTTGTTGATTGAGATATCTCAATTTTTAGCTTTTCATAAGACTTCTTTTTCAAGCAAAAGAAGAAGCTTTTCCTTAGACTACTATTAGCCCTAAAAAATGACGTTAGTTACTGAAAAAACCGACGTTGCTTTTCTGAAAACTGACGTCGGTGTAAAATGAAAGCTACGTCGGTTTTGTTTAGAACCGACGTCGGTCTTAGCAGAGGGCTACATTAGGTTTTGTTGAAAGAGATATTCCTTTTGCTCCAAGCTGGTATCCCTTTTTTAGCTAAGTTTTATCCCTTGAAAAATTAAGCCTTAATATAAACGGAAAAAAGCGTGTGTGTCAAAATTTATATTTTGACACACACGCCTTTTTATCTATTAAGCCCCCTAAGGAACAAGTACCTTAATGGCTTTAGCTTTTAGTTCAATGTTTATTTCTTTAGGCATCTGAACGGGTTCGCCGTCTAAGTGTACAACGCCTTCAGTCGCTCGCTTAATCTTTGCTTTAGTACATTGATAGGTTGAGGAATGGCTATTATCCGAAAGCCCTTTGTTGAAGAGTTGCATCGTAATCTGAGGTAGCTCCATTTTCTTAAAAGGCTTAAGCACAACCAAATCCATTAAGCCGTCTGTGAGACTAGCTTTTGGTGCGATATAAGCATTGTTGCCATATTGATTCGCATTTGCAGCAGCAATGACAAACGCTTCTATTTGCTCTAACTTTTCCGTTCCTTCAATCTCTACATCATAATAATTAGGTTTGTAATTGATGTATTGCTCTATGGCAGTTTTGGCATAAGAAAGCAGACCTCTAAAAGGAGCTTCCGCAAAAGCTTTACTAACTTCAGCGTCAAATCCCATTCCACAAGTGCAAAAGAAAGGCGTCCCGTTGGCCTGACAGCAATCAATCGTTTCCAGCTTGCCTGTACGCAGGACTTCAACAGCTTTTTTGACTGCCATAGGTATATCCAAGGCACGAGCTAAGCCATTACCCGAACCTTTGGGAATAATAGCGAGAGCGGTATCGCTATAAATCAATGCTTTAGCGACTTCGTTTACTGTTCCGTCTCCGCCAACTGCGATGACTAAGTCGTAATGCTCTTGAACTGCCATACTCGCAAGTTCAAAAGCGTGGTTGGCATATTTCGTATAGGTTACGAAGAGCTGATAATCCGTCTCAGCAACGGCTTCCGCTAGTAGCGTTGGGATAGCTTCTTTAGACTGCGTTCCTGAGATTGGATTGATGATTGCTAAACAACGTTTCATAGCTTTGTTTCTTTTATCTAACAGGCAAATTCAAGAGACGTTGCTCTGCCATTCGTTCATATTTCGTGTTAGGGCGACCATAGTTACAGTATGGGAGAATGCTAATTCCTCCACGAGGAGTAAAGTCGCCTTGAACTTCTATATAACGTGGGTTCATTAGCTCGATGAGGTCTTTCATAATAATGTTTACGCAGTCCTCGTGGAAACCTCCGTGATTACGGAAACTAAAGAGATATAGCTTTAGACTTTTGCTCTCAACCATTTTAACATCAGGGATATAGTTGATGTAGATTGTAGCAAAGTCAGGTTGTGCTGTAATCGGACAAAGGCTTGTAAACTCAGGGCAGTTGAAACGCACCCAATAATCATTATCTTGATGTTTGTTTGTGAAAGCCTCCAAAATCTCAGGAGCATAGTCATCAGCATATTGTGTTGTCTTGCTTCCTAATAAGTTCAATTCATTTTCTCCTTCTCTGATACTACTCATATTATAATTGTGTTTTTTGTTCTTTTTACGTAAGCTTACGTTTAATTCTAATTGCCAAAGATATAAATTTTTATAGATATGCTTCGTGATTTCCCGAAAACTCAGTCCAAAAATCTTTGGAAAATGCTAGAATTTTCAGAGGTTTTTTTGAACAAAAAAACTCTAAATTCTAAACCTGTTCAATTATCTATGCTACAATCATTTATAAAGCCTTCTGATTTTGTTAAAAATTTCTTCCCAGAAACTTTCAAAAGTTTTCCGTGTAAGTTGAAAAAGTTTCTGGGAAAACTTTTTTGAGTGATAGGGGATACTCTTTAAGTTAAGCTTTTCTACTATTCCTATTCTAAATAAATTTTATTTCAGAGAATAGCTTGACTTAGATGAAATTTCTTTCGTTTGTCTAATAGTTTTTGTAGATTTGTAGTACGACTAACATAAAACATCAATTTAGTATGGAAATGGAAGATGAAGTAAAGAAAACAGAGCTTTTTAATGAAAAAGACTTAGTAGAGCTCGAAGAACGAGGCATAAGTCAAGAAGAAGCTAGCCGACAGGTTGAAAGCATTCGCTCGGGCTTTCCCTTTTTGGATATTATAGCTCCTGCGAGTTTGGAGCGAGGTATTATTCGTATTGAGCGAGACGATGAGGTTAATTATATGTCTGTTTGGCAAGATTATCTTAGCAAAGCAGATACTTCTGTTTGTAAGTTTGTCCCAGCTTCGGGAGCTGCGTCAAGAATGTTTAAGATGCTTTACGGTTTCCTTGAGGGAGCAGAAGCAGAGCCACAGAGCGAGGGCGTTAAGAAGTTCTTTGATGAGCTATCAAAATTTGCTTTCTACAACGACCTTAGTGAAACTTGCTTGCGTAATGATTGGAAAGCTCCAAATAAACTGATTGCACAGGGGGATTATAAAAAGGTTGTGGAGAATCTTCTATTAACCCAAGGTTTGAACTATGGAGCTTCGCCAAAAGGACTTATCCCTTTTCATAAATATGATAAGAGTGCTTGCTCAGCGGCAGAAGAACATCTTGTAGAAGGTGCTAATTATGTAAGGGATAAAAATGGAAAAGTAAAGATACATTTTACGGTTTCTCCTGAGCATAAGGCTAATTTTATTAAAACTTTAGAGCATAGTAGAGATTTCTTTGAAAATAAGTTTGGCGTTCAGTATGAGCTTTCTTTTAGTGAACAGAAAGCTTCTACCGATACGCTTGCTTTACGTCCTGATGGCTCGCTTTTCCGTTTGGATAATGGTGCTTTGCTCTTCCGCCCTGGGGGACACGGAGCTTTGATTGAAAATCTTAATGACTTAACAGAAGATGTTATCTTTATTAAGAATATTGATAATGTTGTTCCTGACCATTTGAAAGGTTCAACGATTATTTATAAAAAGTTCCTTGGAGGCGTCTTGCTAAGTGTTCAGAAAGAAATTCATCAGTTCCTTGGAGAACTAGAAAAAGGGCGTCT
>PDWI01009558.1_pt1 | contig 12514 bp, 10 predicted proteins | sample 1430891 | NCBI WGS metagenome assembly PDWI01 (sample SAMN01162508, study PRJNA174530) | Oral metagenome, whole genome shotgun sequencing project. | biome: Marine environment; feature: Marine mammal; material: Swab sample of the gingival sulcus; isolation source: swab sample of gingival sulcus... | reverse complement strand
GTCAATACTATTATACTAAAAGTGGGCCGAAAAGTATCGCGAAAAGGGGCAGTAAAATGCAAGTTGCACACTATGGCGCTATTGCTGGGGTTGAGGGGGGTTAATGGTGGAATGATCGATATTTAGGCTTCTATGGTGACAGTGAGACAAAATAACTGACATTTATTCAAGGACAAAGATGCTTTTATCGCTTTCAATATCATCACGTCTTTTTAATGGTGTGTCAGCTTTTAAGTAAAAAGCTGGTCTTACGCCGTTGTCATGTTCAATACCAGCACCGCCGACTACGCCGTTGTAGCTATAACTCAACACAACGCTGTCGTACCAGCAATCAGGCGTTCGTGTCCACCAGCCACAAGCGACGTTTTCACCTTCTAAGTATGCAATGCGTGATTCTTTGCTATTAAAAAAAGCAATTGGTTGACCCTCTTTAACAACAGTAGATAGTTCGGGTAGACCAAGTTCGTGATGCGACAATAAAAAAACTTTACGCTCAATTGTTTCTTTTTGTTCGCCAGTGCTACCCAGACTCTCTAAACTAGTTATTTCAATTTGGCTTGTTACGATGTTGTAGCGTGTTAAAGTACTGAGTTGTTTGATAAAATTTGTATTTAGAAAACTATCAATTTCGCTGTTGGCGTAATAAGCGCCCATCTTTTCATTTTTATTAAACGGACGAGTGTCGGGTAATAATAATTTTCGCAGCAATAAAACAGCATCATCTTTTTGCTGTAGCGCATAATAGGGCTGATAATTATCATTTTCTTTAATATAGATAATTTGATCGTCGAATGTACTTAGATCAGCTAGCGTTTTTATCTGATCAGGTGACTTTTTACAAGCCGTTAGTAAGATAAAAGTAACTAGCAACAGCGTTAGAATAATATAATTTGAGTTATTTTTTCGTTTTATCATAGTAAGCTCGATTTCCCAATAATAATTTAATATATTGTTATATGTGCACATTGTGTCATGTAATAAAGGTAAATACTACCATTCAGATAGAAAGTGTAATTATTATTTTCTAAAATAGCCGTCAACAGTTGTTACCATTATACTAAAAATATGCTAAAAAGTATCGTAAAAGAAGAACTAAAATGCAAGTTGCACACGCTGTACTCTAGTGTGTCAAGTTGTCTTTTAAGAAACAGCACTTGAAATTACCAACTTTGCCTTGTTCGTCTACTGTAAATAAGGTATAATAAAATATGATGTATACAATGTACAGGAGATTATGAAAAAAATTGAATTAAAGGCCAATGCAAAAATAAATTTATCTTTAGACATAACGGCAAAGCGGCCCGACGGCTACCATGATTTAGCAACGGTGATGCAGGCAATTGATTTGTTTGATATAGTCACAATAATGCTAAACGACACAGCTGAAATTGTGGTTACGACTGACAGTGCCGCGCTTTGTGATGCAACCGATAATTTGGCTTATCGGGCTGCGTGTTATTTTAACGAACGCTTTGCTTTGCAGACCGGCTATAATATTGCTATTGCAAAGCGTATTCCAATTGGAGCAGGCTTGGCAGGTGGCTCGGCTGATGCAGCTGCTGTTATCAAGGGGCTCAGTCAGTTACACGGCATTGCCATCGACGCTAAAATGATGATTGATGTTGCGACATCGTTGGGAGCAGATGTGCCGTTTTGTATTTTGGGTGGTACAGCTTTAGCTGAGGGGATTGGTGAGCGGTTAACGCCAGTTGTCAATCGGCTAAGCTACTGTTTAGTTTTGGTAAAACCACAACAAAGTGTATCAACGGCCCAAGTTTTTAAGCGCTTTGCATTAAAAAACGTAACAGCACGCCCTGACAACCAAGCGCTAATCGATGCCTTGCAAGTTGGCGATTTAAAAAGTGCAACGGCGCATATGGACAATGTTCTTGAAAGCGTAACCAGCAGTTGGCTGGCTGAAATTGCTGAAATAAAGGCCCAACTCTACGATTTAGATGCATATTATGTACAAATGAGTGGTTCGGGACCAACAGTCTTTGCTATTTTTGATAATTGGCAAATGGCGCAAAGGGCACAAAGTGAAATGGCAGCCCGTTGGCCAAATGTTTTTATTGCTAAACCGATGACATAGAGGGGAAGATATGCAAACAAAATTACTGGGAAAATTATCGCAAAGAGATTACAAACCACTAGGTGAAGTGGTATTTGAAAATTTAAGAGATGCCATTTTAACAGGTAAATTGGCGCCGGGTGAGCGCTTAATGGAAATTCAATTGGCTGAAACTTTGGGCGTTAGTCGCACACCAGTACGCGAGGCTATGAAACGACTTGAGCAAGAAGACTTTATTGAAGTTGTGCCGCGCAAGGGTGCCTATGTTAAAATGCTTGACAGTAAAGATATACTCGACGTGCTTGAACTGCGTTATTTACTAGAGGGTTTTGCGGCTAAATGCGCTGCTGAAAACATGACTGATAGCGATATTGAAGCCATGCAAAAACTACTTGACGAATTTGAAGAAGCGGTCGCAAATAACGATACAATGGCCTTAATTGAAACCGATTATAAATTTCATGATAGAATTTATAGTGCTAACAAAAACACAAAGTTAAAAGAACTTATTAGAAATTTACAAGAGCAGTTTTATCGATTTAGAACAATTTATTTTACCGAATATAATAATTATAATGAAATCACCGAAGGTCATCGTGATATTCTAGATGCGCTTACCGCAAAAGACGGCAAACGTGCTGAAAAAATTGTACAAGCGCATATCGATGTCGTCATTCATTCAGTTAAATCTTGGGCACAATCACAAGTGGGGAGGCGATAATATGTTAAAAACGGTAGGACTTATTTTTGGCGGCTATTCGGCTGAGCACGATGTGTCGATCATGAGTGCCAATATGGTTGTTCAAGCAATTGATCGCAAAAAATATGAGGTGCGTTTAATTGGTTTTGATAAAAATCAGCAAGTATTTTTATTTGATGAACTTAACACTAAAGAGAGCCATCAATTATTTGCCGAAGGTCAACCAATATCGCTTGCGGAACTTGCCGCATTTTTAAAAAGTGAAATCGATGTTGTCTTTCCGTTAATTCACGGACCAGGTGGCGAAGACGGTAAGCTACAAGGTTTTTTAAAGACATTAAATATACCGTTTGTTGGCCCTGATGTTACAGCATCGGCCGTTTGTATGGACAAAAGGCTGGCCAACCACATTATGAAAGATGCTGGTCTACCTGTTGTACCTTCATTGTCCTTTGATAGATTGTCATTTCAAAACGACGCCAGTGCAATTATTCAACAAATTGAAGCTGGGTTATCTTATCCGGTATTTGTAAAACCATCTAATCTGGGGTCAAGCATTGGAATAAGCAAGGTGAAGGTGCCTGATAAACTGCGAGCAGCTCTTGAATTGGCATTTTCTTATGACAATCGTATCGTCGTTGAGCGGGGCATTACCCCACGCGAACTAGAATGTGCTGTTTGTGGCAATAAGGCACCGCGTGCAATGGCAGTGGGCGAGATTATTCCAAGTCATGAGACTTACGATTATGAAGCAAAATATTCTGATACAGCATTGAGCGAATTAATTATTCCTGCACCAATTGACCAAGTGACAACTGATAAAATCAAACAATTGGCGTTGCAAGTTTACCAATTACTTGGTGTTGAGGGCATGGCACGGGTCGATTTTTTAATGGATAAACAAGATGGTAAAATCTATGTAAATGAACTCAACACAATTCCCGGTTTTACTAAATACAGCATGTTCCCATTACTTTGTGCAGAAGCCGGTTTGAGCAATCAAAATTTGATTAGCGAGTTAATTGAATTGGCATTTGAAAGGTATAATGATGAACGACATCACGTTGCGCGTTAAGTCAGTTCAAAAGAGTAGTGGTGAAGAACCGCTTGAAATGGAATTTATTACAGAAGGAAAGCACTACCACAGAAATGGCTTTGATTATATTAAATACGATGAAACTGAATTGTCCGGTCTGGCGGGGCATAGAACAATATTAAAAATTGGCAAAGCATGCGTCATTATGCGTCGCTATGGTGAATTGCCAATTGCCATGCGCTTCTGCGTTGGCGAAAGAGAAAGCGCTGATTATCATACGCCTTATGGTTCGATTAAAATTGAGTATTTAACAGATGATATTTCTTGTCAATTACAGCATGATGCTGGTGAGATTGTCATAAAATACACTTTGGCGATGAACGGTTTTAAAGAAGTGGCACACACTTTAAATATTTCATATAAAAATTTTGTAACATCTGTGGATGTTTAAAATGTAGCTGCTCAAATTTGGGCGGCGAAATGCCGAAAAATAGGCGGTTGTTATGGGAAAATTTAAACTAATAGCAGATCATTTAAGCGATGGTATTATGGAAATTGATGCGCGTGGCATTATTACATTTTGTAATAAAAAAGCGGCTGAACTTGACGATATTGTCGTAGAAGAAGTCATTGGCAAGCCGCTTTTTTCGGTGTACCCAACACTTAATAAAGACACGTCGACGTTATACCGAGTGCTGGAAACCGGAGAACCGATTCTCAATTTTTCGCAGACTTTTTCAAATTATAATGGTAAGGTAATTGTTACGATCAACTCAACCTTACCAATTTATTGTGACGGACAGGTAGTTGGTGCACTTGAAATATCAAGCGATGTTACCAATGTCAAATTAATGAGCGAAAAGATTATTGAATTGCAACAACGCATCAATGAAAAAAAACGCGATAGCAAAACATTGGCTTGGGACAGCGCCTATTATCAGTTAAGTGATATTATCACAAACGACGAGACAATGTTAAAATTAAAGGCAAAAGTGCTAAAAGCAGCAGCAAGCGATTCGACTGTTTTGGTTTGTGGCGAAACGGGCACGGGCAAAGAATTATTTGTGCAGTCGATTCATGCTGCCAGCCAGCGTGCAGACAAGCCATTTATTGCCCAAAACTGTGCAGCATTACCCGCTAATCTATTGGAAGGCATTCTGTTTGGCACCGCCGAGGGCGCCTTTACTGGGGCAACTAACCGTATCGGCCTATTAGAAGCCGCTGATGGCGGCACAGTTTTTCTGGATGAATTAAATGCCATGCCATTGGCCTTGCAAGCCAAATTGTTACGCTTTTTACAAGACGGCAAAGTGCGCCGATTAGGTGAGATTAAGTCTAAAAAAATCGACGTGCGCATTATTGCAGCACTCAATCAGTCGATTGACGAAGTAATAAATGCAGGTTTATTGCGACGCGACTTGTACTATCGTCTTAGTATTATCGTGTTTGATTTACCGCCACTTAGAGAAAGACGTAATGATATATTATTGTTAACCGAACATTTTATTAATAAGATTAATACTGCGATGAAGCGCAACGCTGAAAGTATTAGTGAAGAAGTAGCTGATTTGTTTTTAGCCTATCATTGGCCAGGCAATGTCAGGGAACTTGAACATGTTATTGAAGGCGCAATTAGCATGCTTGAGGATGCTGAAATTACTGTTGCTGAATTGCCGACTAAGCTGTTACGTGAAGCGAATAAGCGGCGCGAATTTACTGACGGAAATTTAAATCTCTGTGCTGAAATAAGTAAGCTAGAGCGATCGTTGATAGAAAAAGCGTTGCGTATTTCAGATGGCAATATCACGGCGGCGGCAAAATGTTTAGGTGTTCCGCGACAGACATTGCAGTATAAACTACGCAAATTAGAATTACCATTTTAACAAACGCCCAAAATTGGGCGTTTATCATAAAAAGTTTAACGATAAAATGATTAATAATCGGCTGTAATTCAGCAATAGTGTCATTATTTTTTTCTTTAAATATGGCACGATATTTGCTATAATATAAGTCGGTGTTTTTATATCACATATATCAAAGAGAACATGGAGGAAACTATGAAAAAAGGATGCAAGTTCGGCACACACAGAGTCTTAGAGCCACAGGGCACACTCCCTCAACCAGCTTGGAAAATCGACAACACAATGGAGATTTATGACAACGAAATCTTAATCGATGTCCAAACGTTGAATGTTGACTCAGCTAGCTTTACGCAAATTAAAGAGCAAGCAAATGGCGACGTTGAGGGAATCAAGCAAATTATCATGGAAACAGTTTCTAAGCGCGGTAAGCAGCACAACCCAGTAACTGGTTCTGGCGGTATGTTAATTGGTACAATCAAAGAAATTGGTCCTGCTTTAGAAGGCAAGACAGACTTAAAAGTTGGTGACAAAATCGCTACACTAGTATCGCTTTCTTTAACACCATTAAAAATCGAGAGCATTAACGAAGTTAGAAAAGACATTGACCAAGTTGACGTTACAGCACAAGCTATTTTATTTGAAAGTGGCATCTATGCTGTATTGCCAAATGATATGCCTGAAAACTTGGCGCTTTCAGTATTAGACGTTGCTGGTGCACCTGCTCAAACAGCTAAGCTCGTCAAGCCGGGTGACACAGTTCTCGTTATCGGCGGTTACGGAAAATCTGGCATGCTCTGCTTATACGAAGCTAAGAAGCGTGCAGGTGTTACAGGTAAAGTTATCTGCTTAGGTAGAAATGAAAAATCATTCGACAAAATCAGACCACTTAACTTGGCTGACGAATATATCGTAGCTGACGCTACTAAGCCAGTTGATGTATTAAATGCCGTTTCAGCAGTTACAGATGGTAAAATGGCTGATGTAACTATTAACTGTGTTAATATCCCTGGCACAGAAATGTCAAGTATTTTAGCAACTGACCCAGATGGCGTTATTTACTTCTTCTCAATGGCAACTAGCTTTACAGCAGCTGCACTTGGCGCGGAAGGCGTTGGCATGGATACAAACATGATCATTGGTAACGGCTATGCACGAGGTCATGCTCAAATTTCTCTAGAAATCATGAGAGAATCAGAAGGCTTAAGAAAATTATTCGAAGAAGTTTACGCATAGTATTTAAACAAATTCATCGAGGTGTAGCAGAAGTGGGTAGCGTTTTTCGCTACCCGCTTGTAGCTTTATTAAAATCTGAATTTTCACACATTTGTATGAATATTTCAGAAAAAATGATTTATTACGAGAGTAGTTATATTAAATTACGCATGAATAAAGAAAGGGTTTAAATTAATGAGACATTATACCGAAATTGAAATGTGGAAAGATGTCACAGAAGAACAGTGGAATGACTGGATGTGGCAAGTAAGAAACAGAATTACGACTTTAGAAAAACTAAAGCAAGTTGTCAACTTAACACCAGAAGAAGAAGAGGGCGTTAAAAAGTCATTAGAAGTTTTGCGAATGGGCATCACGCCTTATTATGCAATGCTGATGGATCCAGATGATCCAAGATGTCCAGTTAGAATGCAAGCTGTTCCAACAAGTGCCGAAACATACAGAGCACCATCTGATATGGAAGATCCCTTGCATGAAGACGAAGACTCACCAGCGCCTGGTTTAACGCACCGTTATCCTGACAGAGTACTCTTATTGATTACAGATATGTGTTCAATGTACTGCCGCCATTGCACAAGACGCCGCTTTGCCGGACAATCTGATAACGAAGTTGGCAAAGACAGCATCGATCAAGCAATTGAATACATCGAAAGAACACCAGTTGTTCGCGACGTATTATTATCAGGTGGTGACGCGCTGCTCGTTTCTGATAAGCGCCTCGAATACATTATTCAACGCTTAAGAGCAATTCCACATGTTGAAATTATCAGAATCGGTTCAAGAACACCGGTTGTTATGCCGCAACGTATTACACCAGAACTTGTTGGCATGCTTAAAAAGTATCACCCAATTTGGTTAAATACACACTTTAACCATTCAAAAGAAGTGACACCTGAAGCAATTAAAGCCTGTGAAATGATGGCAGATGCCGGTATTCCATTGGGTAACCAATCAGTACTTTTAAGAGGCGTCAATGACTGTGTACACATTATGAAAAAATTAGTACACGACCTCGTAAAAATGCGCGTTCGCCCGTATTACATTTACATTTGTGACTTATCACTCGGTATCAGTCACTTTAGAACACCAGTTTCAAAAGGTATCGAAATTATTGAAGGTTTACGCGGTCATACTTCAGGCTATTGTGTACCGACCTTTGTTGTCGACGCACCAGGTGGTGGTGGTAAAACACCGGTTATGCCGAACTATGTATTATCGCAATCGCCGAACCGCGTTGTCTTAAGAAACTACGAAGGTGTTGTGACAACATATACTGAACCTGAAAGCTATATCGAAGATTGTCACTGTGACGTTTGTAAGAGTGAAAAGAAAGAAAAAGAGCATGGCGTACTCAGCTTATTACACGGTCAGCGCGTCAACTTAGAACTTAAAGAACTCGACAGACACTTGAGGAACAAACACGACTAACATGGCACTATTTGAGCAGATAGTAAACGCTGGTTACAAGAGCATATCGTTAATCGGCATGAGCAAAAATGCCGGTAAAACGGTTGCACTCAATCATTTAATCGATTCAGCCCAAGGGTTAGGTGTAACCCTTGGCTTGACGTCGATTGGGCGCGACGGTGAACGACAAGACTTGGTCACTGAAACGCACAAGCCGACCATCTATGTTTACAGTGGTACAGTCATTGCGACCACCAAAAACTTTGTCGAACAGGCGACTGCCCGCATGGAAATACTGGCCAGTACGTCAATTCATACGGCGATGGGCACAATTATTATTGCCAAAGTTACCTACGATGGTTATATTGAACTGGCTGGTCCGTCAACGACAGGTGGTACCAGTACGGTGGTAGAGCTTTTGCGCAGCTTTGGTGCCGAAGTCGTCTTGGTTGACGGTGCGCTCGACAGGCGCTCATTGGCATCGCCCAGTGTAACCGAAGCAACGGTGCTTTCAACCGGTGCGGCACTGCACAGACAGTTGTTAGAAGTGGTTAATTTAACTGCTCACCGTGTTAATCTGTTTCATTTACCAGTAATAGATGAAGCATATCGCGATGTTGTTGCCGAACTGATGCAAGCCGGTCGCGTCGGCTTAGTCAAGCGTATTGACAATCGAGTTATCAGCTTGCCACTCGACTTTAAAACGGCCTTAGGTGCCGGTCAGCTAATTGCCGGGCAAATTGACCAGGATACGACGCATATTGTCATTCCGGGTAGTTTTGGCAACTACATCATCGATAGTTTTTTAGAAGTTAAAAAGCATTTAAAAGACATTACTTGGGTCGTAGAAGATGCGACAAAAATATTTATTGCGCCTGACAAATGGCGTTATTACTTGAAAAAAGGCTTAATGCTACGCATTAAATCGCCGATTAAACTGGTCGGCATCACCTATAATCCGACGTCGCCCAAAGGGTATACTTTTGATCCCGACGAATTTGAAATGCGCCTTAAAACGGCTATTCCCGATGTGCCCATTATAGATGTTATGGCAGAGGAAATTCCATGGAACTTTTAAAAAACAGTGCAACGATTATCGGTTTTAGCGAAGTGCTAAAGCGCCTAAAAGTGTTAACGGCCTATGGCAAAGACGAAAAAAATGCAATGCAGCCATTCGCAGCCGATGACATAGTAGCGCATCGTTTAAATGACGAAATAATTGAACGCTTCGCGCAGCAAATCAATAAAGATCGCACCTACTTTAAGACGCTAAGAGTCATTTTTGAACATATTAAAGACTTACGGGGCAGCGTTAAGAATATTGAAAATGAGATCACTTTAACCCAAGTAGAATTATATGAGCTGAAGTTTTTCTTATTGCAAATCAAAAAGTTAACCGATCACTATCAACTGTTTCTCGGTCAACTGCCGTGGCAGTTAAGTTTGGTATTTCCAATTGAAACATATCAAAAATTAGACCCCGAATTAAATTATTATGAAACGTTTCACATTGACGATAACTTTTCAGCTGAGCTTAAAGCTGTACGCATGAAAATAAAGTCACTTGAAAATGAAATTCGCCAAAAAAAGGGGCAGCTCGCAAAGTGCATTGTCACTGATTATCCAAAATTGAGGTTTCGGCCAAACGGCACTGTCGTCGTCAGAAAAGGTGAAGATGACAGCTATGAAAAGCTGCTACAAGACAGTAGATTATTGGTCAGTGAACAGCATTATAATTTTGTCACCTTTAGTATTGTGCTAGGTGATGACATATTGGCAATAGAAGATCAATTAGAGACAATGCGTGGCGAAGAAGAAGATGCCCTATATGATATTAGAGAAAGAATAACTGGGGAATTGAAAGAAGACACCGTCTTATTGAGACAGATATTTTCCATTATCGGAAAACTCGACTTTTATTTAGCCAAGGCTAGTTTAGCGGTTGCCATGAAAGCCGTTAGACCACAAATGACAATAGACGGACAATTGATAATTGAAGAAGGTAGACATGCAATTGTTGAATCATTCTTAAATGGTAAAAAGCAAAGTTATACGCCGGTAAGCATAGCACTTGATAAAAACGTTACTCTGATCACTGGTGCCAACATGGGTGGTAAGACGATTAGCCTAAAAATGGTTGGCTTAATCGTTGCAATGGCACACTATGGTTTGTTTGTACCGGCGAAAACGGCGATTATTCCGTATTATTGCTTTATCAATGCCATTATTGGCGACGATCAAAATGTGGCAAAGGGCTTGTCGACATTTGGCGCTGAAATGGTTGAAATCATCGATGCTTTGGCTGCGTCTGAAAAACGTGGCTTGGTATTAATCGATGAACTGGCAAGTGGCACCAATCCGGCAGAGGGTTGGGCGTTATCTGATAGTATTTTAGAGGCATTTTGTCAGAAAAAAAGTGACGTCGTTGTGACGACGCATTACGACGGATTGGGCAAGGAAGTATCAATTCGTCACTTACAAGTGGCGGGGTTAAAGGCTTTGCCTGAAAAAATTGATCGCAATCAAGTAACTAAAACGTTAGCAGAAGGTATGGACTACCGTCTGGAAAAGGTTTAGGAGGGAAAGCATTGGAGAGCAAATTAAAACTCGATCAAGCGATGATCGACAAGGCAAGAAATAGCGCAAGACGCATTGCCGATGATATTCAGGTATTTATCGACGATCATACAACAGTTGCCGTTGAAAGAACCATTGCCAGATTATTTGGCATTGATGGCGTCGACGATGTTGGTACACCGTTACCAAATGTCATTGTCGACCATTTAAAAGAACAGGGCGTGCTCAATCAAGGTATCGCTTATTACATGGGTAATGCCATGATTCAAAAAAACGCCACACCACAAGAAGTTGCTGAAGGTATTGCAACGGGCGATATTGATTTAACGGCGTTGCCGATGGCAGAAAAAAGTGAAATTGAAGCAGTTATCAATAAGGTAGCCGTTGAGCGCGTTGAAAGTATTCGCCAAAATCGTAAAAAGCGCGAAGCGTATTTAGAGCGTTTCGGCGATTCACCGCAACCGTACTTATATGTTATCGTTGCAACTGGTAATATTTACGAAGACGTTTTACAAGCGCAAGCTGCTGCTAAACAGGGGGCTGACGTTATTGCCGTTATTCGTACAACCGGACAATCGTTACTTGACTTTGTGCCATATGGTCCGACTACAGAGGGCTTTGGCGGCACTTATGCAACGCAAGCCAACTTTAAGTTAATGCGTAAAGCACTTGATGAAGTCGGTGAAGAAGTTGGTCGCTACATCAGACTCTGTAACTACTGTTCTGGCCTATGTATGCCGGAAATTGCCGCAATGGGTGCCATCGAAAGACTCGATGTTATGTTGAATGACGCACTTTACGGTATATTATTCCGCGATATCAACATGCAACGCACACTGGTTGACCAGTTCTTCTCAAGGGTTATCAATGGCTTTGCCGGCGTTATTATCAACACTGGTGAAGATAACTACTTGACGACGGCCGATGCCTACGAAGAAGCCTACACAGTATTGGCATCGCAGTTTATCAATGAACAGTTTGCATTACTTGCCGGTATTCCGGAGGAGCAAATGGGCTTAGGTCATGCCTTTGAAATGAATCCGACAATTACCAACGGATTTTTATATGAATTATCGCAAGCCCAAATGGCACGTGAAATATTCCCGAAAGCACCACTAAAATACATGCCGCCAACCAAGTACATGACAGGTGACATCTTTAAAGGACAAGTACAAAATGCCTTGTTTAATACAATCTCAATTATGACAAATCAGGGCATTCAGTTACTCGGCATGTTAACAGAGGCCATTCATACGCCATTTTTACAAGATAGAAAGTTATCGCTAGATAACGCGCAGTATATTTTTAATAACATGAAAGATATTTCGTCAGAAATCGAATTCAAAGAAGACGGCATTATTCAAAAGCGCGCCCAAACTGTATTGGCACAGGCCGCTGAAATGCTTGAGAAGATTGAAAAAGACGGTTTGATGGAAACAATTACACGCGGTAACTTCGCCGACGTTAAACGCGCCAAAGATGGTGGTAAAGGTCTTGCCGGCGTTACCATTAAAGGCGAACATTACTTTAACCCATTTATTCCGTTAATGCTGGGAGGTGAACGTTAATGAGTAATCAAAACGATTTGACAAAAGTAAAACCATATGGTGATACAATTAATGACGGTA